>RCNB010000180.1_pt1 | contig 58073 bp, 55 predicted proteins | sample 2041321 | NCBI WGS metagenome assembly RCNB01 (sample SAMN09708232, study PRJNA481090) | Marine sediment metagenome, whole genome shotgun sequencing project.
CAAATATTGAGCATTGGTATATTTGAGAAAGTGCCTCTAAACCAACTGTTTAAAAATAAAGATTACACAAACGAAACAAAGAGTAAACATAACCAACTGAAAATGTTCGACTTATAACCGGACAGTAGTGTAATCTTATCTTTAATCATAACTCATATGAAGCTTTTTAGGAACCTCAATTATAAAGTTTGGGATGCACGGAAATATAAACGGATCGGTGTATCAGATTTCCCAGATAAAGTTAGGTATCCAAGCACGGCGTAGTCTAACACACATTACAATGTGTCTCAAAAGACTTGTTTGTTTTTCTTGCCTAGACAGGTTAACCTTGTTCATGTTGTATACACTAATAAGTAGTAATCACTCTTAAATTCTAAACATGGGAACAATGGACATGAATTATGCAAAACGTAGCCTTTACTATAGCTTACGGGATGGTTGGTGCATGCAGCGCCGCTTTTTTTACCGCGGTAGTTATTAGCTAAAACCTATCTGATGAGATTAATTTTGGCGCTGTATGTCGCTTAATTTTTAGTAGGCTGACGTATGCCTCCATCTTTGACAAAAACCATACAATGCTGCCATGGCAAATTACCTATATTCCGTTCGAGTTTAAATCCCGCTGCTTTCATTTCTTTTACGGCTTGTGCTTCGGTCATCTTATGTAGTTTTTTGATGGGTACCGAATCGTCTTCACCGCGATATTCAATCAAAAAGATTTTACCTTCTGAACGCAATGACTTTTTAATGGAAGCGATTATTTCTATAGGATACTCGAATTCATGATACACATCGACCATAAGTACCTTATCAATTGAATTTACAGGTAGGTTTACACTTTTTTCGCTTCCTTTTACCGGTTTGATATTTTCTTGCTTGGTTTGTTCTTTTTTCTCATGAAGTGCTTCAAGCATCTCATCCTGAATGTCAACGGCATAAATGAGTCCTTGATCGGCTCTTGTGGCCATCTTAAAAACATGATAGCCAGACCCCGCACCAATATCTGCTATTTTATCACCGTGTTTTATCGCCATATTTTCGAGCAAAATAGTAGTCTTCTCTTCTTTTTCCCGCTCGGGACGTTCCAGCCACCCTATACCCTGAAAACCCATCACGTGTGCAATTTCTCGGCCCATATACCATTTCCCTATGCCATTCGCGTCATCTTGCTTATAGGTATATTGTTCATCCGTGGCTGTATTTTGTCCAGTACACTGATATAGCGGAAATACCATAATCAGCAAGTACAGTAAACCAATAGTATTTTTCAATATGCATACAGCCTTATGCGTGCTAAAAGCCGGAATGTATAAAATCTTTTTTTTCATTTTTTCATGTTTCGAATTAGTTTTCTATAATAGCATATCAAATAAAATAGTAACTGTGGAAATATCACAACGCAATCAAATCAATCCGTCGAAAGAGAATTTCCGCCGCCTCAGACTGTATTTGAATTCTACCTTTTGACTGTCGTACATCAATAGCCTTGTTGACTACCTCCCCGTTCAGCACCACGGTGATGGTATTGCCCTTTACGATGCACTCCAAGGTGTTCCACTCCCCTACTGGATGTTCCACATCTTCGCTGCCCCTAAAATTCAAGGTGTCTTTCCATTCCCGGTCCCTACCGAACCAATTAATACGTCCTGAATTTATGGTAGCCAATTCACCATCAGGGCTATAGATGAATGAACCACCTTGTTTTTCTGCTGCTACATGGCTGGTAATCGAAAATTTATCGCTTTTGTCTCCAACAACAATAAAGTCTCCGCTACCACCTTCTATGATCTGTACTTCTATGGAATGCATCCAAGTACCCGAGTAGCCGCCGTCTTCTCCGACAGAATGTATTAAAATTCCAGAATCCCTAGCCTTTTGCTTTCGAGGTTCGTGGGTCTTGCCTTCCCATTTGAATTCAGTAATCAAACGATAATTTTCAAATTCCTTTTCGCTGGTGATACAGCCCCACTCTTCTCCCGTAATGCGCAGTATTCCATTGGCTACCGTAAATACATCTTTGGGGTCTTGATTACGTCCCCGGTCTTTGATGAAAGTGTACCATCCTTCCAAATTTTTACCGTTGAAAAGGGAGACGGTCGCATTATCGGAAGTATGCGCTTTTAGATTTTTACAGGAAATATTGACCACCAATCCTAAAATGAAGAGGCCAACTATCAAAAAAAATTTAAAAAAAAATGAGTTCTTCTTCATAGTTACTTGTACTTAAATGGTGTTATTCTTTTCCTTAACGGTTTAGTTGTTTTAAAAGTTCCAATACCATATTGGATATCTTTTCGGAAGCTTGTACCTCCAAATAGCTCGACCGAGCCCTCCAAGTTTCATAGCCCCCTAGCGCATGATGTTCAGCCGTCGGTAGATAGCCATTGTACCCATTGGCCAATGAGACGGTAAACATGGCTTCAAAAAAGTTTTTCTTTTTGAGCCCGAGACCAATCTCAACAAATACTTCACAAGGAATTGCAGCTATGGCCAGATCGCCGATTCGAAAGGTCTGCAAAAGTAGGGTAACCTTTTTGGGGTAGTTTTTGAGCAGTATTGTTTCCCGCGCGTAGATTTCCTCCATCGATTTGCTTTTTCCTTCCTTTAAGTTTTTAAGAATCTGCTCGGCTCGATGAATATCCTTTTCTTTTGGCAGGCGAACATCAAGTTCAATTTCTTCTTGAGCGGTCTGTAGTCCCACCCCATCTCGATATTCGATATTTTGATATACTTTGTGAACCTCCCTTGCCAATACGCTCGCCACATATTGCATTTGAACATAAGCTCCCTCCGCCCCTTTGGTCTTGCCCGAAAAATCGATATTGTTGATATCGCCGCTGGTTCCGTTGGACATGATACCTACAAATGCAGCTCCATCGATGTTCGTTCCAACCAATTCTTCAATTCGATTTGCGAACATGCCAAAATAATCCGCAGATATTTCATTGGCACCAGTGCCGCCTACGTAATGCAACGAATAGTTAGCCAGCAGAGCTATTGGGTTTCCTGTTTTTGAAACGATGGACACCACGGCGACTTCAGGATCGATTGGCCCTGCAGGTTCTAATTTATTGGGATTATCCACGCCCGGGTTCATTTTGACCAAATCTTCCCCTCCGAAAGGATTAATGGCCTTGGCACTGGGTTTTAGTTTCCATCGACGGTTAAAGACTTGGGAACTCTCATGACCGAAGCCCCATCCGATATCAGCAGGAACTCTATTTTCATAAGCTCGTATGACCGCATCGGCGATACGTTCACTAAGAAAATCAAGATATGCGGGATCGGGATCGCTCTGAAATACCGAACAGGCCGCACCTGCGGAATGGGTGTGCGTGGCTGACATCATCATATTTGCCTTTGGAATACTGGTATATTCATGAGCCCGCTGTTTGGCCTTGTCCAATGTTTCGCGATATACCATACAGAGGTCGGCTACAACGATGGCCAACTGGTTTTTACCGTCATCAAGAACGATAGCCCGAGCATGGGTTTCATCATGTATATTACGTACCGTACGGTCGCGCATCTGTCCATTAATCGAAGTACCGATTGGAGGTGTAATCACGCTTTTGGATGCCCCTGCTTGGAATACTTTTATCTCGGTTTGCTGAGCCTGTATCGATTTAGCGTTACCCAAAACAATTATTATGAAAATTAAAAAACCATGCACCAAATATTTTTTCATAAGAATAGATTTAAAATGTGCTGCCGGTTTTCAAATAAGCGATAAGGGATTCCATTTCTTTGGCCGACATGGTCTGTTCCAGACCGTCTGGCATCATTGACTGCCCCGTATTGGTCAAGGAGGCGATTACCGACCGTAACAAGGTTTCATCAGACCCGGAAGCTGTGCGCAGCGTTAGGCTATTTTCTGTTTCGGAAAGCAGCCACCCCATGACCGACCTACCGTTTACCGTTTGCACGGCCATGGTCTGATACGTGGGATATACTTCATAGTTGGGAACAAGTGTGTGCAAAAGTATCGCATCGACGGGTTGGTTCTTGATTCCCGTTAAATCGGGGCCTACTTCTTGGCCAGTTCCGTTATAGCTATGACAAGAGGCACATATTCTTTCAAAGACAACCTTACCCTCCACAACATCACCCTTACCGGAAAAATTCCTTTTATAGTCCTCATAAATTTTCATACGGTCGCCCTCTTCAAGGCCAGCAAATAGTTCTTCGGAGCGATTTCGAGTTTCTGGATCCTTATTTTGTATTAGCCTTTTACGATTGGTAGCGGGCACGTCAGAAGCAGAAATTATACCTTTACTTATAGCATCCAACAAAACAGCGACATAGCTAGGTTGCGCGTTCAAAACCTTCAGGGCGGCCGATCGCAATGTTGGCGTAAATGCCGCCCATACATCGGCAACCGTCAACAATTGTGCAGCCGATTTTCTGCCTTGTCTTGATATGGCCTCTATCGCTGCTTCTTGAACGATGGTGGGATTTTCAGAATTCAAGGCATTTTTTAGAGCGTTCAAGCTTCTCGAATCATGGGTATATCCTAATAGGTAGATGGATTGAATACGTCGATCTAAATTTTTATCGGTTCGAGAGGCATTTTCGAATATGGAAGCCAAAGTTTCCTCGCCGATTAGATTACGGGAGGAATTTATGTTAGGGGTCAATAATGATTCAAGTACATTACCAGAAGGAACCGCCCTTTTTTTGGTTGATAATCCCTCTGCCAATCCAAGTAAAGTGGCATAGCCCATAGCTGTGGTTTGTCTACCATCGATTACCATAAGCGCCATACGTTGACAATCGGCCATATGGGGTCCGTTTCCAAACAACTTGCCCAAGTCTTTCATGACTAAGGCGTATGCCTTTTTGTTTTGAGGTTTTTCGGTGGTCAAAGCCTCTAGGAACGGAACCATTCGCTCCCCTACTCCACTGAGCAACCCTGCACGTACCCACGGGTCCTCACCATCTTTTGCAGCTAAATATGCCATCGCCTCAAGCACTCCTGAACCCACTAGCGAACCTAAGACCAAGCCACATTTGAAACGTACTTGGGCATCCGGGTCTTTTGACAAAGCCAAAACTGCTTGTTGTAGTTGGACGTTTCTCCTACATTTATCCGGGGCCAATAATACCGCACTTCCCCGCACTCCTGGGTCCTTGTCGGATAATGCTTCTTTCAAAGTTTCGGCACCCAATTGTCCGAATTCTTCCAACAGTGATAGTGCGCGGATTCTAGATTCGGGAAATTTGGCTTCTAATGCAAAAGACTTTAGCCTTAGCTCCATTTCGGAATCAATTCCTTTTCTTTCCAATAATAGCCTAAATGCGGTCTCTCTTATCCATTCTTCGGGAGATTTCAAGGCAGAAACCAATTCATTTGTGGTTGCATTGCCACCTAGCCAATGTTCCTCGGTAAGGGAATGCCCAGTATTTTTACGGGAAACCTTATAGATTCTGCCCATATCCTTTCCGCTTTTAAAATCGAGCTTGTCACGTATTTCTTCGGGAACATAGGATGGATGATCGATAACCTTTCGGTGCATATCGGCGAGATATAGGTCTCCATCCGGTCCATGGCTCATATAAACAGGACGGAACCACTCGTTTTCGGAAGCCAAAAACTCCTTTCCCTCATAGGCTAGTTCCGATTTGAAAGTCGCGCCATCCGGTTTGAAAACCTGTCGCTGCACCAGATTTTGAGCAGATTCACATATAAACACATTGCCCTTATGGGCTTCACTTAGTCCCGAACCGTTGAATACAAAAGTTCCGCTTGCCGAGGTAAAGGTGCCTTGGTGCGAGCGGCCCATTAAATTGGGCATAAAGTCGGAAGTTGTACCAATTTTTTTTAGCGGAAAAACAACGGCCTCGGCGGCCACCTTTGAGACGTTCGCTACCGTTTGACTAAAGGATAGATAAGGATTTCTATTTAAATACTTAGGCTCTAATACGACCTGAAGCACCGGGTGCCGATTGGTACAGCCGAATCGATTGCCATAGGCGTCAAAAGTAAGCCCGAACTGGCTTTTTCCACCCAAGGTCTCAAATTCAAATGTCTCTGGATGGAATCGACCATCTGAGGCATCGAATTTTTTTGGTGGTCTATCGGAAAAAAGAGGAGAAACCACCTCGCCACCATTGAGACCGCTGGTTACGTAAATCCAACCGTCAAAACCCAATGTCGGATGGCTCACCCGCAATTGTGAGGTTTTGGTATCCTTGAATCCTGTCAGCACCACCTCCCGAATATCAGCAATGCCATCTCCATCGGAATCTTTTAGATAAAAAATGTCGGGAGCGCAGGTAACGAAAATTCCACCCTTCCATGGAAGAATTCCATTGGGGTAGGTAAATCCCGTTGCAAATTCGGAACGATAATCGTATTCACCATCGCCATCTCGATCTTCAAGCCTAGCGATACGGCCTTCCTTTTTTTCAGGCGATCCGCCTTCCGCTGGGTCAGGATAGCCACGGTCTTCTACTACGTATAAAAATCCGTTTTCATCAAAGGTAAAGGCCACCGGATCTATTACCAAGGGTTCGGCAGCGACCAAGGTAACTTTTAAGCCTTCTTCTACCCGTAATTCTTGAAGTTCCCCAGTTTTCTTATCATCACAACCATTCATAAAAATAAAAGTGACGGTTGTCATTAAAACCTTAACGATTCTCCATTTTAAAAGCATATTGGGCATCAAGTTATTTAACGGTATCGAACAATGTCATTAATTCATTGACGATTTTTTCTGAGGCATTGATTTCTACCCTGTTCGTTCCTAACCAGGTTTCATATCCGCCTAAAGCATGCTGCTCGGGCGTAGGCAGATAGCCATAAGACCCGTTGGCCAATTCTATGGTAAAGGTTTGGGCAAAAGGACTTTTCGTTTTGATTTCCAAGCCCGTTTCCGAAAAGGTCTCAAAGGGAATAGCGGCTATCCCCAAATCACCTATTTTGAAAACTTGCATCACAATGGAAATTTCATCTGGCCATTCCTCTTCGAGCTGATCGATACGCTGCAAATAGGTCTTCTCTAGTGGGTGGAACAAAGGCTCGGATTCGTTGCCCCTATTACGTACGTGATTCATATTCGCTAACACTTGGGGCGTTGGTCTTCGTACTAATAGGTTCAATTCAGACTGGGCGGCACCAAGCTCGATATCCGTCTTAAATTCAAGCTCAGGATATTTACTAAACACTTTTTCGGCGACATCATTGGCCACGTGACGCATTTGTATATAGGGTTCTTTCCCTTTCCTAGGCTTGGCAAAATTAATATTATTGATGTTTCCGCTTGTTCCGTTCGACATGATTCCCACAAAAGATGGGTCTTTACGGTCAGCTTTCAACAGTTGCTGCATCCGGTCTCCAAAAATGGCAAAGTAATCGGCGGAAATATGTCCTTTGGGTACTCCGCCAACGTAATGCAATGAATAATTCCCCAGTACCGAAATGGGTCGACCTCCTAAAGATTCAACAGCAATAAAAGAAACCTCAGGATCTATAGGGCCTGCGGGTTCGACCAAATCAGGATTGCCATTTCCCGGATTCATTTTGGCCTTGTCTTTCATGCCGAGCGGACCCATTACGGGTTCTTTCATAATCCAGCGCCGATTGAAAACATGGTCGGGAACGGCAACCTTACCCCACGCGATTTTTGCTGGCTCTAAATTAGCAATAGCGATTTGCACACCATCTGCAATTCTTTTCGCCAAAAAATGTTGATAATCGTCTAGTGGCTCACCATAATGCCATCCGCCACTCTTAAGTCCATCTCCACGGGCACTGACTCCCGAATGGGTGTGCGTAGCGGCCATTAACATATTTGATACAGGTATCTGTGTAATATTTCTCACCATCGCCTTTGCACCATCGAATACTTCACGTGGTACGGCGACATTGTCGACTAAAACGAATATCAAGGTCTGACTTCCATCGTCTAGAACCAATGTTTTGGCATACAATTCGTCATGAACGTAGGTCGCAGGAGGAGAATTCCAGTTTCCCACAATCGGAAGGCCCAAGGGTGGGGTAACATTACTCAAGGCGGCACCTGCCCTAAATATTTTGGACTGTGCACTTATATCTTCAACAAAAATAAAGGCCAGCACAGCAAAACTTGTTAAGATATAGCGAGTAAGCCTAAAATTGAAAATGGAATCCATAGTGTCGAACATCGTCTAGAATTAAACACTATAAATTTACTGAAAATGTCAATAGCTTTTAAAAATCGACGACAATACCGATACTAGGGATTATTTGACCTCCTCCATTTTCAATTTCCACAAGGCTTTGAGGTTCAACGACCATGCCCAAGGCATCTCGATTAAGGCCGTATTCTGGTGGACTAGGTATATCTTGCCCTAAAACATTTTGTGCCTCGATAAACAAATCGAAGGCGAATTTCTTAAAGTTCCACTTCTTATCCAACCGAAAATCCAACTGACTGAAAATAGCCAATTTTTCCTCTCCCAATCGAGAATAATCCAAAATCACCTCGGGATAATTGGCCAATGTGGCATCCAAATCCGTTGGTACGAAAGGGGTACGTCCTGCAAAACGGTATCTTGAACTAAATTCCCAATTGCGTTTAAACTTGTATCCCCCAACAAATGAAATAAGATGGCGGCTGTCCCAAACTGAAGGTACGTATGTGTCCGTATCAAAACCAGTAAACTCGCTATAAAAATAGGTATATGAGAAGATGCCGTAAAAATTGTTCGATAGTTTTTGCTGAAACTGTAGCTCTGCGCCATAACTACGACCCTTTCCCACTGTCTCAATAGGCTCACTGCCCAAAACTTCGAATCCACCGCCTTTATTTGCCAAAGAAACCCCATCACGAACCGAAACCGGGTAATCTTCATATCTCTTGTAGAACCCTTCTAACGAAATATTGCTTGATGGAGAAAAATAATGTTGTAGCCCCACCACCAAATGATCACTTTGGGTGTAGTCAACATTTTGATTTATAAGTTCATCATTGGAATCTCGAAATCCTAAAATGGTATAAGGAGGCAGTTTAAAATAACGCCCTACGGAACCATTTAATCGCCAGTCTTCGGCAAACTCATAAGATGCCGAAAGTCTTGGCGAAAAAGTACTTAAAAGAGTTTCGTTTTCAGTGAAACTATCATCATCCAATCTAAATCCGAAAGAAACATCCAACTTATTATCAAAGAAGGAACGTGTTGCATTAGCAAACAAACCGTATTTCATAAAGTCGATGGTGGTATCAAAGGTCAAGTTATTAAGGGCATCAAGGGTAACATTGTTGTAATCGGAGTGTTGAACATTGAACCCTGAGGTCAACTTCCAGTCTTCAAAAAACTGGGTCAATTCGTAACGCAATTTTGTTTCTGATTCACGGGCGTCGTTATTGAAAATTACACCTTGTTCGTTCACTGGGTCTTCATAGCGAGTAAAATCATTGCTCAGGGTATTATTACTTAATGTGGTCAACATAAAGCCTTTCCCGCTTTTAAAACGGTTTCTCCAACTAATTCCCATTGTATTGGTGCGTTGTTTTATAAAAGGTGTTTTATCTAAAGAAGCCTGTTGTTCTGGATCGAACTCATCTGGTGGACTCACTGAAAAATCGTCGATGGAACCCAGCCCAAGAAACGTAAGGGTATTGAATTTATTAATCTCATGATTGATTTTAAACTGATAATCCCAATAGTCTGGGCGAATAGGAAGACCAATGGCCTGAAACAAAAATTGGAGGTAACTGCGGCGCACCGAAGCCAAAAAGGTAGTTTTCGACTCTTCATCGTCCTTTTTGAACAAGGGCCCCTCTAGGGTCAAAGCAGCCTCACTGGCACTGACCCTAAAGTTTCCGGAAAAGTTTCTAGCATTTCCGTTCCGCTGCTGAAACTGTAAAACCCCAGATAGCGGATTGTCATAGCGCGCATTAAAAGCAGAAGTGGATAAAGTGACATTCTCTATAAATGATACATTGATAAGGCCCACAGGGCCACCGGCACTACCTTGGGTACTAAAATGGTTGACATTCGGAATTTCCATTCCATCTAAATAATAGACTGTCTCATTGGGTGCCCCACCACGAATGATCAAATCATTTCTGAAACCACCAATCGATGGAGAAACCCCCGGAAGTGTCTGAGCAACTTGGACAACATCATTATTACCACCCGGATAGGTAGCAATTTCTACGGCAGATAGCGTTTGTGTGGAGAGCGGCGTTTCTTTGGGGCGCGTGATGATATTAGCGTTTGAAACCACTACTTCATCCAACTCTTGCGTAGCTTCTTGAAGTATAAAATTATAGGTAGGCGTACCCTTTGAACGAATGATTATATTGTATTTTGTTTGAGCTTCAAACCCTAAATAATTTACAATAAGATTATAGGAACCTGGTGCGACACCAGAAATCTCATATTTGCCATCAAAATCGGTCTGTGCACCTTGTTGAGTTCCCTCAAAAAAAACAGAAGCTCCGACGATAGGCTCTCCTAGTTCGTCGACTACTTCCCCGTAAATCGTGGTGTTTACCTGTGCAAAAAGACTTTGGGCTATTAGAGATAAGGTAACGCAAAGTAGAAACTTTCTTATTTGCTGTATCATTTTGTTTAAATTATTTTTACAAAGATGAAACAAAATAATAAATTGAATAAACTGAAAGCCATAAAAAGGTGTTAAAACCAATGGTGGTTGATCGTTATTAAACCTTTATATACGCTATAGGTAGTAAAAAATCAACCTTCTTGCGTTTTTCTCATACATAAAGTAAGTTACCTACATCGCAACTTTCCCATAGTTTTATACCCCTTTTAAAAGCAAAAATAATATTCGAACTTTTTAAAAAGATTTCAGAAAAGCTACAGACGCAATATGAAAAGTTGTTGAAAGCGTCTTTCGAGCTGTCTACCCAAAATCGTTCGAAAAGTGAGGCTAAAGCAGCGTAGCTTGACGCCGTGATGAATCGTATAGAAGCACTGGATAAATAATCAGTGCATATCCATACATTTCCATTGTCGGTAATAGCTGTTCATAGAGTTTTCTTAAGGAGTACAAATCAAATGTATAGACTTGATATTCGAGAATGTCTTAAATGAGAAACCTGCAATTGGGGTTTTCCATCAAAGAAAACGATTTCAAAAGAAGATTCAATCTAAAATTACATCCAAAGTATAATAATCCAAAGGGCTATCTGTATCTGGGTTGACATCAAGATTTCTGTCGAAAAGGTGATTCAGGTTGTTTCCTACCAAATCTTCAAGTATAGATTTGACCGTTAGGGTATACTTGCCTTTTTTCCATTTTCTTGTGGGTATATAGGATACTTTTTCTTCATTGTTCGAAACGCTGACCAACGTCTGGACCGGATTTCGTGAATCATCATAAATGACAATGGTCTCGGTTATTAGAATGGCATCCATAGGTTCCAAAAAATGTAATGTTAATGCTTGCCGAGAACTTGCTTTTGGTAGGTCAAGCTTCCAATCTTCTACCGAAGGTTTTTTGTCATCTCTAATGGTGGCCACAAGTGATTTGTTATAAGACTTTTTCAATGCTTTCCCCTGTGCGGACCTCCAACTACTGTCAAAATGAATGGAATAGGCATGTCCTTTCAAAAGGGGCAACCCCAGTTCCCTATTGGGAATCAAATCGGTTTTAATGCGACCAGGGTCTAGCCATAGCGTCAATAGATCGTGGTCTTGGTTCCATAGTTCCGCTTCCATTTCGAGAAACAGTTCTTTTTCAACACCTTCGGTCTCATCGATAACGGTTATAAAATCAAGAACATGAACTACTTCTTGCATGGGTTCGGAAAACTTGATATATAGTTTTAATAGATTTTCAGGAACTGTATCCGTACTTGGATAGATGGCCAGAATTTCTGGCACTGTTTTAAGCACATCGCTTGCCACCTTGAATTTTCCTATGGTTCGCTGCCCATCGCTAATTGCATAGGTCTGGTCTTCTGTAAAAGGTACAATAGGAATAAAGGAATATTCTTTAGGGCTTACATTAACCAAATCACCCAAAATAGGGATATCTAGTTCTTTTTCTAAATATAGATTAAGTCCCTTAGTGCCTTCATTATATGAGAAATTGGCACTTATCGCTTTTCCATCTTCGTAATTAACCTGAACATTTATGGGAATAGGGCCATTCTCGCAAGACATCAAGCAGCTACCAAAACAAAAAAAGACCAAGTACAACTTAATCCTTTTTGCAAAACGTAACCGACTGATTACATCCATTTTGTCGCTCTACTACGTAAAACGAGTTCACCATCCGCGGTTCTTTGCAAATAAACAATGTTGTTGGTGTCTAAATTATCCATTTGTAAAACGTTCACCATGGGCAAAGACACATAGTCTACACCCGCGGAAACTGCAAATTCGGTAATGGGCTCCGTCAACGATTCCTTTGAAGCGGCCAGATCTATATAATCAATTTTCATGACGGGCCTGTTTGTATTCGACATGACAAAATAGCGTTTACCCTCCTTTTCAAAAGAGACCATATCCAATGGGGAATTGCCCGACCCTAACTCTGCTACGGTACGGCCTTTGGAATGTACCCCATTCTTTAATTCATCCATTGGAAAAAGCACTAAAGGGGTACACGTATAACTGGCCATCAGATAGTCTTTCCCTTCGATTTGAATTACATCGAAGGTCTTTATGGGAGCATGTGTTTCATATTTGCCATGGGCAGCATGATATATTTCCAAAGAGGCAAATTCTTGGACATCATTGAACGGGAATGGAATACTTCGAAAAGTAGATCCGAATTCTTTGTTTGAAAGGCCGGAGACCAAGACTTGGCCGTCATGATATTTAAGGTCTGAAACTGCCCAAATACGTAAGGGACGTTCCCTGTGATCTTTAGCATCTAAAGCTACGGGATCTGATAATCCGATTTTGGAATAACTAATTTCCTTTAGCGAGACGTTTTTAAAATTTTCGCCGTCAAGTTTTAAAAGAACCGGCGTACCGTCTTCGATATTGACACTAAAATAGATAACCTTGGATACCGGATTCACGGCCATATCGGTAATTTTAATTTTTTCGACCGTTGTGCCAAGGGCTGCAGCAATCTTTCGGTCTACCTCCCCCAAATTTATTTCTGCGCCCTCATCTTTAGCATTTGTATCCTTGGTGTCCAATGCGTAGATCGTGGCGTTTTTAGAATCCCCAACGAACAGTATTCCCTGCGGTCCAAAATTAAGTTGATTGATAGAGGCAACTTCTGGGTTGCCGAAGACAAATCCTTCGGTTAGGTCTACAATTCTTTCATTGTCTTTGGTAGCCGACAGGGTCACGAAGACAGTGGCAACCAGAGCAATGCCTAGTAGTAATTTTTTCATGGTCATAAAATTTAATGAATATTTAAAGTAGCCAAATTATCTTTTGATAACTACTGGTAATGAGCTAATTAACTAAATTTTAACTCGAAAGGCTAATGCTGTTCTTGTTTCTTATACGCCATAAAATGCCATAGTCCCTATCTCTTGCTCCCCAAGCCCGTGCTTCACAAAACCGATTAGAACTATATCGCATCATTTATTCATTTTCATCGGAACGTAAATAGTCGTCGGTATTGTTCAACCAGTCTTCCCGTATCGGGGTCCAAGTATCGATTCCTTCGGCATTGCCTATCATCAAGGCCTCATGGGGCATGTGGGCAGGTATGACCACTACATCTCCCGCATGCATATCAAAGGTTTCTTCTTTATTTGCCCCGAACCAAAACCTCATAGTACCTGCGATTACTTGGCTTATCTGCTCATTGACATGGCTGTGTAGGGGTACCCTAAATCCATCCTTGAATTTCATTTTGGCGACCATAATGTGATCGCCATACACCAATTTGCGCTCCATTTTTGGGGTTACCTGCTCCGTAGGCACATCGTCCCAATTTATTTTTTTTAGCATAACTTAAATCAAATTTTCTGTATGTATAACTCCCTTAGAAGTTTAAGCAACATAATAACACCAATTTTCGAGAATTCAATTCTAAAATCAGTTATAAATAGGTCTGTAGATGCTTCTTAAAATAAGCGGCACTATCAGAAATACTTTGCATTGAATTTTGGGCGAAATTACCGCCCTGTTCCAAGTAATAGTATTTTAGGGCATCGGTATCGATGGTCGACAACATTTTGATATAGTCTATAGATCCATTCCCGAGTTCGGTATAATCATGGGTTATCTTATCCATATCTTTTATATGCCACATTACATAACGCCCAGGGTTGTTGGCAATGAGCTGCTCCGGACTCAATTTTGAAGCGTGTTCTACCCAATACATATCCATCTGCAGTTTGACCAGATCGGGATCGGTCTGCTTGAGAATTATATCATAGCCCGTTTGCCCATTGTGCTCGGTAAATTCAAAATCGTGGTTATGATAGGCAAAGCCTAGTCCGGCCTTGTTGACCTGTTCTGCCATGACATTCAATTTTTCTGCCAGTTTTTTAAAATTATCAAGCGTACGGTATTCGGGTGCCAGCCAAGGCCAAGTGATATATGGTTTTTTTAGTGCGAGTGACCCGGAAATACACTGGTCCAAATATTGGAGCATTTGATCCATTGGTTTTTCAAAATAGGTTGAAAAATCATAATGCCCACTAGTCACGGTCAACCCCAAATCATCTAAAAGTTGTTTGAAGTCTGTCGCTTTATAACCATAGTATGTTCCTTGCTTCCCATCGTACCCATAAATCTCTAGGTCTTCATATCCCAGTTTCTTAACTTGTTTCAAGGTAGCGACAGGGTCTTTGGCCATGGCATCCCTAATAGTAAAGAGCTGCAGCCCCATCTTATATTTTCTTTTATTCGGAGTGGAAAAACCGTAATCAGGAAGCAGTGCCGCGCCAGTGAGCAAAGCACTCTTTTTGATAAAATTTCTTCGGTGGAGGTTCATAACGTGGATAGTGTTTTTTTGGAATCTTTTCTTCTCTTGTTACCAAATATAACATTAATGAAGATATTTCCTAGAAGGCCCTGTAAAGAGGATTATCGTACTGAAGAAGTTTATATTTTCAAAACAGACCTATTGCCTTTATAAGTTATTCTTCCGAAATTGGAGTTTCTGAACCAATATAGCAAATATGTAGGCGTTGCGAACTGCGGATAGTAACCGTTTTTAGTATTAGGAACGAGGGAAAATATAAGTATAGATTCCCCCACTCATCTAGGCTTTAAAACCTTCGTCTATATTTTTTACAGTTTGAGGCAGCACATTGTTAACATAGTACATTTGCATCATCCCTCTGTTTTTAATCTGTATTTCCCCTCTTGGCTCACAATCAAAATCATCCCGTATCAGTTCGTAGGTATTTTTTGAAATATTGATTCGGCCCGGTTCTGACATCGATTCCATTCGAGAGGCCACATTGACGGTATCGCCCCAAATATCGTATGCAAATTTCTTGGTGCCTACTACCCCGGCAACCACGGGCCCTGTATTAATGCCGATGCGTATGTCAAAAATCATTTCACTGGCGTCTACATCTTTTTTGGTTTCGGCTACGAATTCGGCAATTTCAAAGGCGGCCTGGACCATTTTTTTGGCATGATCTTCCGTATGGGAATGTAAGCCCCCGGCGCACATATAGGCATCCCCTATAGTTTTTATTTTTTCCAAGCCATGTTTTCCTACAATGGCATCGAATTTTGAAAAGTAAAAGCCGACCGTATCTACCAAAGCCTCGGGGGAAAGTTTTTCTGAATAACTCGTAAAACCCTTAAAGTCTGTGAACAGAACGGTTACTGAATCGTATTTTTTGGCCTTCACTGTACCATTCGCCTTTAATTCTGCAGCTGTTTCCTCGGGCAGAATATTGAGAAGAAGGTTGTCCGAACGATCTCGCTCTTGTTTTCCGAATGAATCTATTGCGTCGAAACAAACCTACGGTCAATAAACCAATTAAGAACAGGGCAATAGCGGACCCAATCGCGATGTTGCGTTGGTTTTTACGTCTTTGGTCTAGCAGATCAACTTCTATTTGTTTTTGGGAGACTTCGTAATCGGTACGCTGATCCGCCATTTGCTGTACGGCTTCAACGTTTTTTACGCTGTCACGATAAACGATATGCTCTTTATAATATTTATAGGAAGATTCCAGGTCACCAGTTTGCTCATGAAGTTCAGCAAGCTTCAAATTGGCATCACCGATCTGGTCTTTAAGACCATGTTTTTTTGCTAATTCGAGGCTTCTTAGAGCATAATTAAAGGCAGTCGTTAAATCATTTTTTCTAAAATAGATATCTGCCATAAAAGTTAGGTAGACCGAAATCGGGTAGTAATCCTCTAGTTTTTCAAGAATATTTATTGCTTTGTTAATATTTATTTCGGCAAGTATATCATTTTCTTGTTCGGCATATATCATTCCCAAATTACCCAGACCATAAGCCTGACCAATTGGGGACTTAATTTTTTTGAATATGATGGCTGACTCTCTTGTAAATATAAGTGCTGAATCTAATATACCCATATTAAAGTACTCATCGCCAGCATTCAATAAAGCTGAACCGATCTTAAGAGAATCATTGGATTTTCTTAATATTTGTATTCCTTTATTGTAATAGCTCTGAGCAACATTAGAGTTTTCCATTGCCGAATAAGTTCCTGCAATGACTATCATCATACTCCCTATGCCTATTTCATCTCCTAAGCGATTAGCGTAGTTAAGGCCATTAAAGTAAGATTCGAGAGCTAAAATATTATTGCCCTGCTTTAGAAGTGCATTGCCTTTTTGCAGATATCCACTGTTCAGGAATTCGAATAAGGAATCTTTGGAAGCCTTATCAATCAACAATTCTGCAAATTCGAGTGTTCTAGCAGGATTAGACTCAGATTCAGCTATACGTCTAAGTAAGACAAGTTCATTATCCTGATAAGATTTAGAATTGTATAGATAAATCAGACTATCTGCTAATTCCTGATCCTGGCAGATGACAAAAAATGTAATAAAACAAAAGAAACCTATTAACCTATGAGATTTTCTATTAATAGGCATAGAATAAGATTAGTGATTTATCTGAATTTTAGGGTCAAGCATAAATCCTCTCCCTTCGCCCAATTTATCATTCCACACCCAAAAACTAATTGTATATTCCTCATCGTTATAATCTAATTTATTTTTGGTTAATGCAACTTCGTGGGTATTGGCACAACGGACAAAAGGTTGCCTTTGAACCATCGAGGAATTCTTGCTTATATCATAAATTAATACCTGATCCCTATGGGCCTTAGGATCCTTAACAGCTCCAACCCATGTAATAAAACGATTTTTATATACCTTACTCAAAAAATCATTTGCTGGAGCACGATTGTTATCATCCCTATTATCGTCAAAAATAACATGGCCAATAACTTCCGTTTGGGTTGTAGCCGTCATTATATTTTTTGTATCTACATATAGTGTAATTATTGTATCACTTGTTGGGTAAGTTCCAGGTGGAATTTTTGGGTCTTTAATTGGATCTTTAATAGAATCTTTAATAAAATCTTTTTGTTGAGACATTTTCTAATGGTTTAAATTAGACGAAAGGATTATCTGATTGATGTAGTCTCGATTAAGATACATGAATTAAAATATCAAAACTTAATATTAAGGATGAAACAAACATTTAATTATCCGAAGCCTCACATATTTTGTCCGAAAGAACTTATATAGTTGCCGAAGCAGTTTCGGATTTTAAACTTTTAACTCCATTGACATAGTACATCTGCATCATCCCCCGGTTTTTGACATAGATTTCCCCTCGGGGTTCGCATTTAAAATCATTACGTACCAAGTCGTACGTATTTGCAGATATATTTATTCTTCCTGGCTCCGACATCGTTTCCATACGAGAGGCAACGTTAACGTTATCGCCCCATATATCGTATGCAAATTTTTTGGTGCCTACGACACCGGCTACAATTGGTCCGGTATTGATTCCGATACGCACCTCAAAACTAGTACTGTTTTCCGAATCCCTCTTTTTCGCCTGTTCGACAAATTCGGCAATTTCAAAGGCGGCCTGTACCATTTTGAACGCATGATCTTCACTTGGGAAAGGCAATCCCCCGGCGCACATATAGGCATCTCCCACGGTTTTTATCTTTTCCAAACTATACTTTTCCATAATCCTATCGAATTCTGAAAAGTAAAAGTCGACACTCTCGACCAGTTTTTCCGGTGATAAATTTTCAGCATAGATTGTAAATCCTTTAAAATCTGTAAACAAAACTGTTACTGAATCGAACTTTTTTGCTTTTACCTTTCCATTTTCCATTAGCTCAAGAGCCGTTTCCTCCGGAAGAATGTTTAACAGCAACTGTTCGGAGCGCTCTTTCTCTCCTTCTATAATTTTCTTGGTCCGGCGTATAAAAAGATTCCGCCGATACAGCCCGAAAGCCAAAAGAACTATCAGGCCTAAGGCAACCGCAATAGCAATCGAAATCACTTGCTGTGTCTTTTTCTCTTGATTGAGTAAATCGACTTCGGTTTGTTTCTGGGCAATCTCAAAATCGGTACGCAAATTGGCCATCTGTTGTACGGAAGCTATATTTCTAACACTATCCTTATAGCTAACATGGGCTTTATAGTACTTAAGCGATTCCTCGGTATTGCCAATTTGTTCATACAACTCCGACAGCTTGAGATTGGCATCACTGATTTGGTCTTTGAGCTCATAGCGTCTGGCCAATGCCAAACTTCTCTCCGCATAATTGAACGCCGATTTAAAATCGTGTCTTTCTGCATAAATATCTGACATATAGGTAAGATACACACAGATAGGATAGTAGTCACCCAGTTCACTCAATCGATTTATCGCCTCACTAATATTTTTTTCAGCGGTACGGTTGTCGCCTTTTTGTGCGTAGGCCAATCCTATATTACCAAGATTATAGGCCATACCAATTTGATCATCGAGTGCTCTAAAGATGTCTCCAGATTGTTTGAAAAGAAGCAAAGCGGAATCGGGTTTGGCGAAATTCAGATTATATTCGTCCCCAAAATTCTCTAAGGTAGAGGCATAATTAAGCGAGTCGTTTTCTTCTTTTAAAATGGTAATTGCCTTTTTGTAATAGCGAATGGTGTTTTTGCGATTATCCATAATGGAATAGACATCGGCAATCGCACTATATAACAGTCCCAAATCACGATTCATATCTTTATCAGCAGCTATCGCAACACCCTGAAAATAGCTTTGTAAAGATTTGATAACGTTTCCTTTAAGCCTCAAAGCATTTCCTTTGTGCTGTAGGGCTGCGATTTCATAACCTACAGAATCCAATTGCCGGGCCAGCTTCAATAATTGTTCGCTAAACTGCAAAATCTTTTCTGGATTGGGATGTCCTTTAGCGAGCTGTTGTAAAATTTTAAGTTCATCTTCAGGCGCATAACTACCCATAGAATAGACAAATTCTAGACTATCGGCTACTTCTCTGTTCTGAGCGTCTATAACCATGGATATAGTAAAAAAAAAGCCCAACGCTAGCAAGGCTTTTTTACAGAACAGTACTTCTAGATTGATATGCTTTTTCATTGTCGTCGAAGTGCTGCGTTTCTTGAAATTTATCTTCTAATTCTAATTTTTGGGTCGATAAAAAAATTCTCCGAATCAACCGTAAACTCGATGGTATATTTGTATTCATTGCCTTTTGCTCTATTGTGCACCTTCCCTTTGGCCTTCTTTTTACCCCTGCCATTACCATTTCCACGTAATTTTTTATCTTTAAATGGTTTCTCTTTACCTCCACTGAGGTCGAAATCAACACTTTCAATATCAATTTCTTCCCCAGTATTTGAGACGGCTTCCCAAATGATTTCATCATTTACGTTTACTTCAATCATAAAATCTTCAGGTGTGTTATTATCCACCACCTCCGTGTTGGAACTAGCAGTAAAAGCACAAGCTTTAGATGGTTCGTCAGGATCCAATCTGCTTACGTCAACGTTTAACACAATCGTATGTACTTGGGCATGTAAATCCGATACAAAAAAAAGTGTTGCCAGCGATATTAGTGTCAAAAATAAATTTTTAATTTTCATAATGTTGTCTAGAGATTAGTTAGTATTTGTTTTTGGTTTTAGGGTATTCATTTGCGTTTTTTCGGGGTTTTAATACTTAAGAAACATATAAGGGAGCGTATCTATATCAATGATAATAGCTTAAATTAGGAAAATAAAATTAAATTATTCAACAAACACATCCGATTGTCAGAACGACCTTATTTCCTGTACAAATACCCCTATTTTTTTTCGAATTAATGTTGGATATTGTACGAATTAGGGATTATAATTATAATCCCCAGAACCGCTTAAATTACCTTAAAAGTTGAAAAACCTACATTCCCAGTATATTCACTATCTTTCCTATACCGCATAAAAATATGGGATAGTTAGTATTTGCATTTCAATTTGAAGCCTATGAGCCAACCAGAAAAACAACAGGAAACAGAGCATACGGAAAAGCCTATACCAACACTCAAGCCATCAGATGTTGGCGGCCACACTGAAGAATTGGTAGATCATTATTGGGGAAGTATCAATTATATTTTCGGACTTATCAGAGCATCAGAGATAAAAGCTGGCCTAATTCTATCTTTTTACGGCATCATATTGAATTTAATCTATACAAATATCGGCGAGGTTCTCAAGCAGGCCGTAAATCATAGTGTTTTGTATGTGCTTTTAGCATTATGGTTCACGGCGACGGTAATTTCCATCTTCTTTAGCATTCGATGTTTTATGCCAAGAATTGAATCGAAATTCAATAAAAATGTATTTTTTTTCAAGGACGTAATTACACATTATGGCAATGTAAAGGAATTTTCAAAAACCTTTTACCGCATAAGCTTGGACCAAGAGGAGTTATTCGATCAATTGGGGCAACAAATATTCATCAATTCAAAAATTGCCGCTTTAAAGTTCAAGAACGTCAATCGGTCATTATTACTTCTGGCTATCGGACTTTTATTGCTTTTCATTGTAAGTATCTACTACATGGTTGTAGTATTGAATACAGAAACCTGATTCTTCTTCATCAAAGAAGGTAGCACTATCGGTAATACGCTGCAAGGAATTTTAGGCATAGCTCCCGCCTTGTTCCAAATAATAATATTTCAACACATCGGTATTAACTTTTGACAAGATATCAACTTAGGCTATGGAGCCATTACGCAGTTCGGTATAGTCCCGAGTTACTTTGTCCGTATCTTTTATGTGCCATATGACATAACACCCTAGATTGTTGGGCATGAGCTGCACCTTTTATAAGTTATTCTTCCGAAATTGGAGCTGCTGAACCGCTATAGCGAATAGGAAACCGTTGCGAACTATTGATATTTATGGCGGTCTTCATATTTGAGAATAGAGTGATAGATACTTTGAAACTTTCGGTCGAATTGTTTATGTTGAAACGAAGGTCGTAACGCTGTGTTTTTTCGTTTTTCGTTAATTCCCAATCTTTGGGAATTCCAGCGAACTCTATACCCGTATTACGACCATTATAGCCTCCGCCCATTTGGCGTTCACCAAAATAGGGAAGTTCTGCTATCACACTATCACCTATAACCTTCAAATAATTGGAATTACCAATAAGGCTAATTTGACTAGCTGTACTACCGGGAGGAAAAAGTCCCGCATTAGAAAGGCTATTCATACTATTGGTCATCATAGGCAAGGCCATATCCGATCTGATGATAAAGTTTTTAGTTGCCATTAAAGTGTTCAACTGTTCTTCTTTCACTTTCGAAGCGGTAGTTTTCCCCGTTGTACCACAATTGACGAGAAATACCAAGGCTATCAAAAGCTGGTAGGGCTTAAAGTCTATTTTTTTAGATTTTATCACAACAAACAAGGTACTAAGAATTAAAGTATCGATTTTTTAAAAGTATCTTAAAGTTTTAACCTTGTTGTGACATAGTGTAATATGTAATTTGAACTATAAAATTTCTTAAATTGAAAACTGAACTTTATTTTCAAAACTCATGTTAACAAATGATGAAATAGCTTTTCTTGACAAAAATGGATACGTAGCACTCGGTCAATTGTTAACTGATGACGAGCTAATCGCCGTTAACGGACGCATAGATGAGCTTTTACGGTCAGAAGGGGACAATGCCGGTTCGGAACTGTTCGAATCAAAATACATACGGCATCCGAAAGAGGAAGGTGCCGATCGCCTGGCAGATCTTGTAAATAAAGGAAGCATTTTCGATATTTTCTACACCTACGACCGTGTATTATCTGGAATCACTGCCGTTCTAGGAGATCAATTCAAATTATCTTCCCTGAACTATCGAGCTGCAAAACCGGGGCAAGGCCATCAAAAATTGCATATTGATTACAAAAATGCCGTAGCCGGTGAAGGTTATAAAGTGTGCAACTCCATTTGGTTGCTTGATGATTTTACCGAAAATAACGGTGCCACTCGAATTGTACCGGGTACACATAAATTTGACAGGTTGCCAGCTGATGAAATGGACGACCCAAACCTTCCCCACCCGAACGAGATTTTAATTAAAGCACCTGCCGGATCTGTGTTCATTTTCAATTCGCATGTATGGCATGGCGGTACTACCAACCAAACCACAAAATATAGAAGAAGCATCCACAGCTATTTTTGTGCACTAGATCAACCGCAACAGCTTAACCAAAAAAATTATATTACCGAAGAGACCAGAAATCGAATAGATCAAAGGGCCAAGCAAATATTGGATGTTTTATGAGTCGACTGTATTTCTTAAAAATTCGATGCTATACATTTAGTTTACCCTCATCTTTAAAATACCTCAAGACGAGTGCACTACTAATCTTCAAAAAGACGAATTTTTCAGGTTGTCTTTTAATCTTCAATTATATAGGCCGGAATTCGTAACTCCACGCTTTTGAACTTTTCTATCTGTCTGTCTAATGCCAATAGGGCTGAATCAAGTGATATGACCGAAATAGAAATTTCTGGGTGGGACAAATATTCAAGACGCAACCTTTTCTCTTCTTATTCAAGATAGCTCAACCATTAACAACTTCTATACCACGCTCAAGTCTAATTTCAGTGATCAATGGCGATATCCATCAGTTGTAAATCATGGATCGACCAACAGCTTGGCCTATTTGAGGCGCTATAGCGTTTGTGAAAATGTTTGTTTTAAATTTCCACTATCTAAAGTCATACATTTGTGTTTATTATCAAAGACATAAAACGAATACTATAATATTCACAAACTTTTCGACATCTTATGACAATTAAAGCTTTGCAGTAAGTTATAGCGGTGTAAAAAAGGTTTGTAAATACCTCAATGACTTTCCAAAGAAAAGATGTCTATTGGCAGATTGAACGAAAAGTGGGAAGAGCTTTTAGTCTTTGTTGTAAACGAAAAATTCAACAAGACGAACAATAGTCTAGGTATTGAAAAGGAGTATCAACAGTAATTCGCAGATCAAGTAAGATTTAAAAAAAAATAATCATGAAAATAGTTTGGAAAGTACTACAAATTCTTTTGGCCATTTTCTTTATATATGCGGGTATACAACACTTTATAAAACCAGTTTTTTATCAACCATTTGTCCCTGCCTTTCTTCCGTTCAAAACGGCTATCATTTATATGTCTGGAGTTTTGGAAGTTTTATTTGGCGTATTACTGCTAATACCGAAATATATAAAACTGGGCGCAACGGGAATTCTTGTCCTGCTCCTAATATTCCTACCGGTACATGTGTGGGACGTATTCTCGGAAACACCCGCCATTGGAAGTCAAAACGCGGCCTATATTCGACTGCCAGTTCAGTTTTTATTCATTGCATGGGCCTATGGTGTTAAGCGATTTGTCGACTAAGTAGTTTTCTTAATGCCAATTCATCCAATGGCTTACTTTGTTTGGGAGAATTGAGAAGGTTCGCTTTACCCTTCTATTTATAGAGTACGTAAGAAGTACTGCGGGCAATTTCAAAACGATACGTTCTAGTTACCAACATCCACATGTTTATAGAACAGACATATTACTAGACCTTATCTTCTTTTTTTATCAGGGACATTGTGCCTAATTTGTTATATTTATGCAATAAACCCACCATGAAACCTATTGTACAAATTTCACTTGATTTAACGGATATTGATGAAGCCTTGGATACTGCCGCCTTGGCATTGCGCGCAGGTGTCGATTGGCTAGAGGCAGGCACACCTTTAATTCTAGCGGAAGGGTTGCATGGCGTGCGAAAACTAAGGGAAGCTTTCCCAAGTATACCTATTGTTGCAGATCTTAAAACTATGGATGGTGGCTATCTAGAAGCCGAAATGATGGCTAAGGCCGGGGCTACCCATGTTGTCGTTATGGCTAGGGCGCATGCGGAAACTATAAAGGTGGTGGTACAGGCAGGAAAAGATTACGGCGTAAAAGTGATGGGTGACAATTTAGGTTGTCCCGATATGATCGAGGGAGCAAAATGGCTTGAAGACCTAGGGTGTGATTACGTTATTCACCATATCGGTTATGACGAACGAAGGGGAATTGCTGCTCAGGGAAAGGAAATGCCAAGTCCGCTAGATCAATTACGGGAAGTGGTAGCAGCAGTAGACGTTCCTGTGCAGGCTGTAGGCGGACTGACTTTGGAACAAGCCATACGCTGCCCGGAATATGGAGCACCTCTAGTGGTTTTAGGCGCTCCTTTGACCATAGATGCGGATTCTTTCAAAACTGCCGATGGCGATCTTGAGGGTTCATTGCGATTGATTTGTGAAAAAATACATGCGCATGGTGAAGTATGAAATCCAAAAACATAAACCGATATGTCGAATATGAATGCCGTAGTCAATTTTGCTCCACAAAAAGGAAGCGTAGAAATTAGGGAGATTCCAAAACCTACAATAGGTGAAGATGATGTTTTATTGGAAGTGGTAAACGTTGGGGTCTGTGGTAGTGACTTGCACCAATGGACTGCTGATCATAGTTGGCCTGTAAACTACCCTGTAGTACTGGGGCATGAATTCGGTGGGCATATCGTGGAAATTGGAAAAAAAGTGACCGGTTGGAAGGAAGGCGACAGGGTTGTAAGTGAAACCGCTGCAATTATCGACCCGAGCAATCCACTTTCAAAACAGGGACTCTATAATTTAGATCCTACACGCAAAGGTTTTGGGTACGGTGTAAATGGTGCGATGACCCGCTTTGTTCGTGTGCCGGCTAGGTGCCTTCATCGGGTTCCAGAAAACTTACCTTTTGAACAGGCCTGTTTGACCGAGCCTTGTTCGGTGGCTTACAATGCCGTCGTCGTCAACTCTAATATACGCCCAGGCGATAGGGTCATTGTATTAGGTCCGGGAACTATAGGTATATTATGTGCTGCAATGGCCAGATTATGTGGTGCACATGTGGCCATTGTAGGATTGGAAACTGATAGGGCAAGACTAGAGATTGCCAAAGAATATGGTTGCGAGACTATTGTTGGAGACGCCATGCCATGGGCGATTCAGCATGATGGTTTAGGAGTCGATTGCGTTATCGATGCTGCTGGAGTAAGTGCTACTTTACAGCTTGCCATGCAAGTTGTACGCCCGAACGGGCAGATTACTAAAGTGGGTTGGGGACCGCAACCCCTTAATTTTTCCATAGATCCTTTAGTGCAGAAAAATGTGAGATTACAAGGTAGCTTTAGCCATAATTGGCCTATTTGGGAAAAGGTACTTTCACTTTTGGCTTCTGGGAGTCTTGATGTAAAACCTATTATCGGGGGCGTTTGGGAATTGCAAAATTGGCATGATGCCTTTGAACAGATGCATTCGGGCAAAGTGGTGAAAAGTATATTAAAACCTTTTTGAAATGTAAAGGCCAAAGTTCAAGAATTGGAAATATTTATGAAGTATAATTTAAGATTTATAATCCCTCAGAATCGTATTCACGTCATCTAACTACATAATAAAATGCGTCTTAAAAACAAGGTCGTTCTGATTACAGGCGGATATACGGGTATCGGTCGTTCCATTGTTGGGCATTGCGTAAAAGAGGGAGCGAAAGTAGTGGTCAATGGGTTAGACGAGCAACGCGGTACAGCTTTGGTAGCCGAATTGGGTACGGAGAACGCAACGCATATTACTATAGATATCACCGAGGCAGATGCTCCTGACAAATTAGTTGAAAAATCCGTCAGTACCTTTGGGGGGTTAGATGCCGTGGTAAATAATGCCGCTTTGATTGCTTCTTCGAATATTTCCGATACGACTATGCAATTCATGAAGCGGATATTGGCCATTAATACAATGGCCCCCATGGCCTTGATTCAGGCGGCCTTACCTTATTTGGAGAAAGCACATGGTAATGTGCTGAATATCGGTTCTATAAACGCTTGGTGCGGAGAACCTGATTTGTTGGGCTATAGTATGTCTAAAGGAGCCATGATGACGATGAGCCGTAATCTGGGCGACACGCTATTTCGGGAAAACGGAGTACGGGTTAATCAAATCAATCCTGGATGGGTACTGACGGAACGGGAAATAATAGATAAAAAGCAACAAGGGATGAAATCGGACTGGTACAAAGACCTACCGAACATCTTTGCCCCTGCCCAACGTATTTTTTCGCCCGATGAAATTGCCGCCGCAGCGATATTCTTGCTTTCGGATGAGTGTGGACCCGTAAGCGGTCAAGTGATGGAACTGGAGCAATTTCCCTTGATCGGCCGGAACCCTCCCAAAAAATGGGAAGGTTCGCACAAATCTGAGTAGGCAGTAATCACTGATTAAAAACTAAATAGACTAACCATTAATTTTTTTTCAATGCCAAAATTAGCTGTATTTCCAAAAGCATTTATGCAAGCCCTCTGTAAAGACGGAACGATGAAAGTTTCTGAATGGATTGATTTGGCTTGTGAATTACAGGTCGATGGATTGGAATGGTACGCGGGATTTTTGGAAATGGCCGACGAAAAAAACTGGAGTGCCTTCCGAAAGGAGGTTGAGAATCGTGGTAAAACAATTCCTATGTTATGTTGCTCTCCAGATTTTACGCATCCGGAAGCGTCCTTTAGAAAAAAAGAGATCGAGAAGCAACTTCATTGGATAACAATGACACATGCGCTTGGCGGATCGTACTGTAGGGTGTTATCAGGCCAAAGGCGACCTTCGTTGTCCATTTCTGAGGGAGTCGGTTTCGCTGCCGAATGCATCGAGACTTGCTTGCCAAAAGCTAAGGAATTGGGCATCACCTTGATTTTGGAAAACCACTACAAAGACGATTTTTGGGAATATCCCGAATTTGCACAGCAAATGAATGTTTTTTGTCAACTGGTCAATAGCATAGATCATCCGAATTTTGGTGTCAATTATGACCCAAGCAATGCATTTCTCGCTGGGGAAGACCCGTTGGAACTGCTCTATCGCGTTTCAGACCGTGTTGTAACCATGCACGCTAGTGATCGCTATCTTATAGAAGGTACAATACAAGATCTTAGAATGGAGGAAGGTGGTTCGACAGGGTATGCAAAAAGATTGAGCCATGGTGAAATTGGAAAGGGACTAAACGATTACGACGCTATTTTTAGCGAGTTAAAACGAGTCGGATTCGATGGCTGGATCAGTATTGAAGACGGCGTTGACGGGATGGATCAGTTAGAACGGAGCGTGTCTTTCTTACGAAAAAAAATTCCCCAATATTGGCCCGATTTTATTTAAGTTCTTTCGCAGTCTGACTTTCCGAAGTCACACCAATCGGCAACTCTATAAGCTTAAAATTTCGAAAATGGATTTCCGCTCCTTCGGATTCTAAACAGAGATATCCCTTTTTGATCGTTGATTTACTGATACCGTTGACGAACTTGCCGTTTACGGATAGTTTAATAGTGCCGTCGACACACACAACTTTATAGGAGTTCCACTCCCCTTTTCCGATGGCCCGATTTTCGATTGATTTGCTCCGTGTACCTCTGGGGTTATCGGGAAGGGTCTCTACTCCACCAACCCCAAACAATTCGCCATGCACATAGGCAATAGGTGGCTTCTTACCATCTCTGGTGTTCAAGTTCACCCAGTCGAGCTCTAGCATTTGCACCTCTACTCCACCCGGTAGACGAGACTCCGGGTCAGGTTTGGCATCGCTCCATACAAAAACACCTGAATTTCCTCCAGCTTCCATATGCCGCCATTCGACCATCAGTATAAAGTTTTCATATTGCTTTTGGGAGCGCATTACCCCGATTGGATTGCCCGAACATACTAGCATTTCATCTTTCATGTGCCAAGTATCAGGACCTGTATTTACATTGGTCCACTGAATTGGTTTTCCTTCTACTTGAGTACCTGAAACCAAATCATCGATAGGGGTTTCCGTTCCGAAAACAATATTGGTTTCTTGGCCTTGCACATTAATAGACCAAAATAGGAACAATGCAACAGCGTACGTGAAATTTTTACTCATAGGGCAAGATAAAAGGATTAAACTACTTTGGTTTTACCGGGTACTGCAATCGGTGGCATAGGCCAGTTTAAATCCCAATCATAAGCATCGATTTCGGGTCCTAAGGACGCATTGGAATTAAAAGCTTCATCAAAGGAGATTTTCTTTCCGGAATAGCCTGCCATGCGTGCCCAAATGGCAAGAAGGCTGCTGTTCGCCATATGTTCCCCATCATTTATGTGTTTTCCGCTTCTGATGGATGCAAAAAGTTCATCGTGTTGGGTTTGGTACATATTGTTTTCCTCACCCTCATACTTCCATTTTTCTACACCATTAATCTCATATTTTCGACCTGGGTGGATTTCTGCTGTTCCTTTGTCTCCAAAAATGTCAACACTGTTTCGGGTATCGGTATCGGCTTGTTGCCGTGTGAAATGGTAGCCTTTCGCACCATCGGGATACGCGAATTCGACTGCGAAATGGTCGTAGATATTGCCATATTTTTTATCCGTTCGTCTTTGTCTTCCTCCCGTCCCCATGGCGCTTGTGGGCATTACATCACCCATTGCCCAAGACATGAGATCTAGACTATGAACGGCCTGTTCGACAATAAAGTCGCCAGAAAGCCAATTGTAATAGTACCAATTCCGCATTTGGTAGGTCATATCCGTCCAATCGGGCTGTCTGTCTTTATACCAGAGCTCACCACCATACCTGAAGGTAGAAACGGATTTTATATTTCCTATGGCGCCGTTCAATATCTTATCGAATGTGGCCCGGTTACCTAGTCCAAATCTGTAGGTGAAGCCTGCTACAACCGATAAATTCTTCTCCTTTGCTTTCTTGGCTGTAGCCAATATTTTGCGGACGCCCGGAGCGTCTACGGCCATGGGCTTTTCACAAAATATATGCTTGCCCGCTTCTACCGCTGCCTCGAAGTGACCAGGCCGAAAAGCAGGTGGCGTGGTCAATATAACGACGTCAACATCGGAAGCTAGTACTTGTTTATAGGCATCAAAACCAATGAATTTTTTAGTGGTATCCACATTTACCCGATCTCCTCCGATTTTGATTAATTCTTTGAGCGATCCTTCAAGTCGGTCTTCAAAAACATCACCCATTGCGGTCAAGATAACATCATCACCCGCTTGTAATGCCTGCGCAGCGGCACCGGTACCCCTGCCCCCACATCCTATAAGACCAACTTTAAGTTGGGTGTCTTTTAATACTGGCGTCTTCGCAAAAGCACCCACGGGATACATCAACGAGCTACCCGCAAGTACAATACCCGATTTTTTTATGAAATCTCTTCGACCGGAACCGACAGATGAATTTTTAGTTGAATTTTTCATATGAAAATGTATTGGTGACGGTTTTCGTTAAAACCATACTGTTTTTGATATTGCATTATTGACCTTTTTATCAAATTATGGAATCGATAGGCGGGCGTTTCAATCAACCTCAAGGACTAAGCTCAATGATTGACGTTAGTTCCACTTTTCTAAATTCAACCTCTGAGCCCTCGGCCTGAAGGGCAATGTTTCCGGTACTTGCTGTGGCATCATAACCGTGATTCACCAGATCGTTGTTGACCCAGACCTTTATCTCATTCTGCAAGCATTCTATAGTCATATGGTTCCATTCGCCAACGGGCTTCTCAGAACCATCGGTCAGGTTCAATATACGTCGCTTTTTACCCTCGGTTATGCCCCATTCCTCTTTTGGGCCACGGCGTTCTAACATCTTATCGACGGTAATATTTTCGACTATACACCAAAAATCCCCGGCATTTTCGTGCATCATTTGTACTTCAATGGATTTTGGAAACATTTTATACAAAGATCTTGGAGTCGATGCGAAAACAAGAACCCCACAATTACCGGGCTTAGCGGCAAAGCGGTATTCAACTTCCAATCGAAAATCTTGGTAGGTCTTATCAGTAATGAGATGACCTTCGGGAGTACCTAAACTGACCAAGAGACCATCTCTTACAATAAATGGGATTCTAGCTTCGGGAATACTGTCTAGCGCTGGAACATCGATATGCCAGCCCACTAAATTTTTTCCGTTAAAAAGACTACTGGTTGATTGCGAGCAAGCACTCGATGTTGAAAACAGTATTAGAAAAGAAAGTACTACATATTTCATAGACGAAAGTTTATACACTGTACATTTTGTAAGGCACAAAGTTGGAAATTTCGATCTATCAAAGGGATTATATCATATCTTCTTTACGCGTACGGCATTCATACCTTTCATCCCTCTTTCAAGTTCAAAAGAGACTTTATCTTCCTCATTTATCTCATCGATGAGACCGCTTACATGTACAAAATATTTTTCTTGGTTTTCAGAATCAATTATAAAACCAAATCCCTTGGAGAAATCGAAGTAAGAAACCTTTCCGTTCCGAACGGGATCGAACTCTTCAACATCACCTTCCTCTTTTTTCGGAATACCAAGAATAATGCTTTCGGCATCGACCTTGACTTTCATCGATGGGTCAGGTGGGGTATCGACAAGATTTCCATTGTGGTCGACATAGGCGAAAGGAATACCTTCACCATTTTCTTTAGCGGCAGCTTTTCGTGCTTCTTTTTTCTTTTGTTTTACTTCTCGCCGTTTGAGACGTTTTTTTTCTTTTTCTGTTTTATTATATGTCTGCTGCGATTTTGCCATTCGTATTTTTACTGTTTTTTAATTAAGTGGATAAGATATGTAATTTTTTTGATTTTTTTTAGGATTTCAGGGAAAGAATGGCGCAGAGGTTTCTTTTAGTATTGGCCGAAGATTTGTAGGTCGTCAGGGCTACTTACTAAAAGCGGTAGACAACAATGCAAAAGAGCCCTTAAAATGGTAATGTAAATTCCAATTAAGTAAGCGAAAGGTTTTATAAACTCAAGATGAGATAAATACTTCTATGCCAATGATGCTATCAAATCTTCAGGAATTTCATTTTCTTCAGAAGATAGTTTTGTAGTCTCTAAAAAACCATTGGAGAAGAGCTTTTGCATTTCTTTGGAAAGCAACGCACTTCTATAGGTTTTCCACGTTTTTGCTTGGTCGGCATACATATGCGCTACAAGACCCGGGAAGCCCCAATCGGCGTTTTTGCCCCAGTGTATGGTAAAAGGAATATCATTTTCCTTCAGCACTTTTATCATCAGCGTTGAAAACTCTTTTAAACTTATAAGTTTTTTGCTTTTCTTCCAAATAACCCCATCGATCTCGATCATACAGGTCACCGGAAATTTTGCAAACGACAACGTAGCTTGAGATTGTTTAATGAAACGCATCGCAAATATGCCAGGTATAGGCCCCCTACTTTTTGTAAGATCGGCAAGTAGTTTTAGCGCCTTGGCAGAATCCTTATGGTCTACCCCAAAGGAACAGGCGAATGCCGGGCCTTGGTAGGGTGCATCCCAAAAAGTTTCGGCCAATGTGCCAGTGGTTTCCTCATTGACCTTTGGCAAAATGTTCTTCTCGAGACCTTTGACGAAAGCAGGAATCGCTTTCGGGAATTTTTCACTGATCTTAATAATCAGATTGATCAAGTCGCCATACAATGATTCTTTGATTACCGGAAAAGGATCTGGGTAACTTTGCACGTACGACTTTTTGTACATGCATTCTACCACATATTTGTCTTCTTTACTATATTGATTGATAAATACCTTATAATGGTATGGAGTTTTTCCGTTTCCGTTGGAATCCGTTTCGCCCTTAATTTTGAAGGTAGAATTTTTAAAATCCAAGGTCTCCCCTAGTTTTAATGCAACATTTTTGTCGATTTTTTTGACATAACGTTTGAGTAAAAATAAATTCTGCGCTTCAATGACCACCCCATGTATGAATCCGAATGCGCCTAGACCGACCAATGCTGCATTGAAAAGTCCGTCGTTGCGAATTACCCGCGCCTTTATTTTCTGAACGAAGACATCGTTTAAGGCGGGTTTGGTATGGCGTTCTAAATACACGATATCCCCGGGATTAGGCCCGATAATCAAATTGATGCCGACTACATAATCCTGCACGGAACCTATGCCCAATGCCGAGCCGTGCACACCAGTAGAAATACACCCAGCTATAGTCTGGCCGTTACTGGCACCTGTTGTTTTCAACGATTTGCCATGCTCTTCTAAAAACTCGGATATTTCTTTAATCGTATTACCACACTGTAATAGAAAAATATTATCCGCACGATATGGTGATAGTGCATGCAGGTCTTGATCCATAAAATTTGAACGAAGGTTCAAATGAGAATTGAAATGCATTCGGTCTTTTTGATGCGCGATATTCGACATAGACCAAGCAGAGCCATAGGCTCTAAACCCCTCATTTTGATTATGGGTCTCTTTGATAAGGCGCTGTATTTCATTGGCAGCATCATTGTACCGATTTAGCCTGGAGGGCATTGTTCCCGAACCTTCCAGCTTGGTCTTATACAATATTTTCAATGGAAAAGGCCCATTGTTATGGAGCGTATCCCATTTCTTTAATGTAAGTTTTGTTGTTCTAGCCATGGTAGTTCAATTAGGGTCATCTTTCATACAGACATACTTTATCTTCACCTTTCGTTTTCTTCCGAAGGTAATTGCACTTAAAAGTACCGAGCCCAAGGTATTTCTGTATTCTATGGTATGTAACTTGGCAGATGGGCAAAGTTCACTTTTCTTGATTAAAAATGTAAAGTCTTTGCTAGTTGCGCTTATGGTAATTACAGTGTCTAATTCAATGACTGCCATGGGCCTATAATAATCATCGCGAGTTAGCGGAACTGCCGGTTCATAGGCACCTTGTTCGCTTCGTATGCGAACAGAGTAACACGATTGTAAGAGTAACATGGAAAAAATGAAACAGCACAGGGCAAGTATAAAGACTCTTGATATTTTCATGGTCGGTAGTTTAAGTTTTGCAGGCTAATAAATGCCGACGATTTCTTGGGAAAGCCGTCTGTCGATTGCTAACCAAACTAGTACTTAATCAACTGAAAATTTTTGGAAGTTGTACAGATGGTAGAAAAAACTGTACGAATAGTTGAAAAATAGGCTATAAGCCTATTCGTGAAGACATAAGATTATTTTTGAACGGGTACCGCAATAAGAATCCACATTTGTTTATCGGGTTCGTTTTTCCACTGACCAAAATCGTCAATGTACTCGATAATACGGAACCCAGCCTCTTCCAATTCTTTTTTTACATATTTTGAGGATAAGGTGTGCCCCTCTACTTGCTCATTTCTGCTCTTACCGCGTTTGTGTTTTTTTAGTTTTTCGAGAATAAGAAGCCTTCCGCTTGATTTTAAGGCCTTTTTAATGTGGGAAAGTATGGCTTTGTAAGCTTCCATTTCATGATAGGTATCCATAATAACCACCGCATCCAAGCTGTTTGCCGGTAATTTAGGATTGTCATAATCGCCTAAGATAGCCTCAATATTATTGACTTTTCTATCATTTATGTGCTCTTTTAAGGCATCGATACGATACTCTTGTACATCAACAGCGTATACTTTGCCAGAACCACCTACCTTTTCAGATAAATGAAAACTGAAATAGCCTTCGTGACACCCAATATCAGCAACGCTGTTACCCTCGCCAACAGCTAAAAAATCGATTAGTGCTGGCGCGTTCATCCATTTATCACGTGCTCCCCAATCTTCTTCGGAATACTGTGCTAGAACAGCACTAATGCTCGAACAAGTAAAGATGACAATAAAAAGCAATGTATCTCTAAAAGCCATATACCATAAGATAAGATTATTTAACGTAATGACCCTGCAAGTGGTTCTTATGGCTAGTTGACTACATTCTTCCCTTCAAACGTTTTTCGATTTTACGCTTGATTACGGTAAGCCTTTTCATGACATCCATAAGGGCTTCATCTTTGGTTGTTTTATATACTTCGTTGATCGAAAGAATCAGCTCCTTTGCTTCTCGAGACGCATTTATTCGGTCACTCGTAGTCATTCCGGACCATTTTCTATTCTCAAAATCAGATGCTTTATGTAGTAAATCCATATTAATATGTAGTAGTATAGTTGTTAAGGTTTCAAAGTTCGATAGCAGAACTGGTTCACAATTTCCCAATCAATCTTTGCTGCAAAAGGGCAATTTAAGAATTGAATTCTTTTTGTTTAAATTATTTAACAAAGGTTTAAACTAAAAGAATGGTATTTTTGGAAATTGGCTAGGGTTTTGCCCTAAATTCACACGTAATGCTAAATTTTCGAGACCAAGATATAATTTTTTCCTTTCATCGATGAAATTCAACCTGATATAAGTTCTAAATAGGTAGAGCTTGACAATATTTGTATCTTCGTTAGCATTGGTTTTGTTGTCCTCAATCTTGTTTAATTAAATTCTCCTTTTTGAAAAAGTACGGCTATTCGATATTGATAGGCTTGGCTTCCTTGGGGCTCCATTCTTGCTCAAGTGAAGGTAACGAAGTGATTTTACCGGCTCCTGAACCGAATCCGGAATCACCAACCCCAGAACCCATAATCGAAGTAAATAGTATTCCAGTATCTGCGCAAAGAACTGGGGATGCGGAAATAGGGTACCAATATTTAATTTCTGGAGCGTATATGAGTTCCGGGATTCCATACGATGCCTATATAAAAGGTTTTGGTGAGGATAATTCTAATTTGCTCGGCAGAACTGGGGACAATGCGAAAGTTTTATATGACTATACCGTAGTAACCGCTGCGAACGGTGTTCGAATCGTATCACCGAATTGCATGTCGTGCCATGCTGGGTTCGTAAATGATGAATTTGTTGTCGGGTTAGGTAATCACGCTGGCGATTTTACGAGCAATCGGGCCGATAACATCGGTTTATTGAGTAGCGCGATTTCGCTACTTTACGGTGGAGAGGAAAGTGATGAATGGAAAGCATATGATCAGTTTCGAAAAGGTATTTTGGCTATTGGTCCGAAAACGCTTACGGAAACAAAAGGCGTTAACCCGGCAGATAAGATTGCCCAGGTACTGGCTTCCCACCGAGATAAAAATACGTTGGAATGGAGGGATGAACCTTATGTTGAAGTCGATGATGCGGTTATACCCACCGATGTGCCCGCCTGGTGGTTATTAAAAAAAAAGAACGCCATGTTTTACAACGGTATGGGCCGTAAAGATTTTTGCAAATCCTTTATTGGTTCATCGCTATTGACCATGACCGACAAAGCCAAGGCTGAAGAAGTCGACGAAAATATGGTCGATGTTTTGGCCTATATCAATAGTTTGCAACCTCCCTCCTATCCGTTTACAATAGATACCGACCTAGCTGCTCAAGGTAAACCTATATTTGAAGAAAATTGTGTCAAATGCCATGGCACTTATGGCTCAGAAGCTGATTACCCCAACCTTATGGTATCTTTGAAAACTATTGGCACAGACCCTGAACTTTCGAACCGTTATACAGCATCTTCCGACCTCAACGCTTATTTTTTAGATTGGTTTAACACAGGCTGGTTCGGTACGGGCACAGCACCATTAGAACTTTTTGCGGAAGGTGGTTATATTGCGCCACCGCTAGATGGTATTTGGGCTACAGCACCCTACTTCCACAATGGCTCAGTGCCGACCATTGAAGAAGTGCTCAATAGCAAAAATCGATCTATTTATTGGAGTCGCAGCTATAATAGTACGGATTATGATGCTGAAAAATTGGGTTGGAACTATACTATCGAAAGTTCCAAAACGAATAAAAATACTTATGACACCACTATAAAGGGATATGGTAAAGACGGCCATACTTTTGGAGACGCGCTGTCGGATACCGAGCGGAATGTCCTTTTAGAATACTTAAAAACGTTATAATCAATATGTGGGAAAGGGGTTGCGGAAAATATTACAAAATCTACTCTTGCGAATTAAAATAATCTTATGTTAAGAACACTACAACTTTTAATCCTTTTTGTAATCGTATTCCCTAAACTTATGGCTCAAGATAGACCCATTAAAGTAATAACCGAGGAAACACCCAAGCGGGTTGAATTTTATGCGGTAAACGAAAATGACCAAGACTTCGATGTGATGGTCACTATTAGCGGAACGAATTTTAGACAGAGCAAAGGCAGACCTCGTTTCATAAGACTTCCAGCTACCTCGAAGGTACATTTGAAGACGATTTTACCGATGCGCGGAAAGAAGCCTTCGTATACGTACGATTTAGTAGTTAACGATAGTTTATCTAACCGGGCAATAAAAAAAGAATTTGAGCTCATTAAGATAGAACCTAAGAAACGAATCGTTGTATATATTCCTGAAAACTGTACGTCATGTGATAGTTTGATAAGTCCTTTGAATGATGGCAAGTATCTATTTACTTTATACCTTTTGTCGGAAAGACCTGAAATTAAAAAACAGTTAGGTCAATCATTGGGCCAGAGCACTGTTCTGGATTCGTTAGAAACACCGATTGTAAACTTAGGCGGGTACCTACATACTAACATCGAAACCTACGATCAACTGCTGGAAGCATTACAAAAAGAATAACTGAATTTTCTATAACAAAGTATACTTCTTTTTTATCTTTCATTGGCCCTTAAATTAGAATTACTACGCTACCTGCTTGACTATTTCTTTTTTTTTGTAAAATTCTAGAAATAGTGTAAAAAGGAATTTAATGTACTGTTAATCAAACGCGTAGATAAGCCCTGTCTCCTATTGAATAGTCAATCTAGCTATAAATATTGTTTAAAACAGTACTATTTAAAGCATAGTACTGTAACAAAAATTATTCTGTCTCGTCTGTTAGTTATATATCACTAAAAGAAAACAACTAAAATTACTCATTATGAGAACTTTACATCCACATCAAAGACGTCCTAAAATCCACTATACCATCGGCTTTGGCTGGAACACGGACCGTTGGTACGACCAAAAAATTACAAGGAATGAAAAAGAATTACAAATTAGTCATTAGCATCAAGTTAAAAATTCCAATCACCAAAAAGCAAATCATGATGAAATGCGTCAAGTAGCATTTTTTTAACCTGTAGAAATGATAAATGGCGAATTATACCGGCATGCCGGACGATTAGGTTGTGTCATTTAAAAATCAAATAAAACGGACACATGAAAGCAACAATGATACAAACGGTAACCGAATCGAAGACCTTCCACTATTTCTCTTCATTCAGAAACAGTAAAAGTGTTCAGTAGGCCCAGCACCGGAACTTTAATCGGTGATTTTCGATTCGGAGATCTAATCAAAGTCAAGAAGCCACTTAAACCTTAATAAATATATCAATCAATCAACTCCCTGTTTAGAACAGAATTTTCATTACGTTTTAGGGCAGGGTACAAAAAAAGGGGATAGACTTTTTAAAGCCTATCCCTTTTTTTTCAATTACAGTCTTCCCTAATCCCATTAAAGATTTTGGGAAATTCTCTTTATTTTTCTAAAGTAAGGTCTTCTTTGGTCCCGTCAGGATAAATAACCGAGGCAATATCGTCACAGCTGCCATCACCAAAATCAACAGATACTTCTAGACCGTTTTTATTGAGTAGCATCAGGCCCTTACCAATATAATCACAACCGAAATCTGTCGATAAAAGCTGTGTAACATCAACAGAATATGTATTGTCATCTGCCTTAATGGTCCATTTACCATCGATGGTTAGTGTACCTTCGCCAAATTCTTCTCCGAAAACGATCGCCATAGTTTTATTTCCCTCTTCGGAGATTACAGAACTATCGGCCATTTTAATAGACATATTACTAGAAATATTCAATTCAACGGAGTTTTCTTGTTCTCCAGCAACAATACCAAAACTTCTCGTACCATTGATGCTTATATCACCTACCATTAAATTGTCGAAGGTCACAGTAAAAGCGGAGCTCGCGCCTTCTTCTCCATAGACCACTGTTAGGATACCGTTCAGCTTTTCAATACTATCTTCAATATCGCAATTCGGGAAGGTCACTGTAAAACCCGTATCAGTATATTCAGCTTCGTAACAGTCGTTGTTTTTTGAAGGTTTTCCTGATTTCCCTTCATTGAAAAGATCAGTAAGCACGTTGTCGGCAATTCCAGAAAGATTATCTGCCTCTAGAATGGTTTTTAATTCAGTTGGAGATACTTCTTGCTTTTGACCGTGCTCGTTAAGAGCGTCTTCTGCATCTTTACTACAACTAAAAACAACTAAAGAAAATACCATCAACAATAGAAATTGTTTAGTTTTATTCAGTAGAATACTCATATTTAATTATTTATAGGTTTGTGCACTAAGAACGTTTAGTATGGTTTTTTAGTGTTTGAATCAGAGTATTTACGACGAAATGTATGGGGAAAAGAAAGTAAATCAACGTTTTAGCAGGAAGTATCCTTTTAAAACTAATGAAGAATTGGCAACCGTGACCGAATACCAATACGAGCCAGAAGGAAGTATATTGCCGTTCAGACTACCGTCCCACTCCTGTAAAGGCGATAATTGTACAAGTAACGTACCGTAGCGATTGAATACCGAAACGCTTCTTACCTCCGATCCTGTTTGTGAAGAAACTGACCACTTGTCATTTACCCCGTCATTATTAGGCGTAAAAAAACGAGGAACCAAGATGTTCGAAATATCCATGTCGCTTTCGGAAGTTGTAAATGAAAACAAAGAACAATCCTTGGCTTCAAAAGTATTTTTGTAAGGAATAATTAGAACATTTATTTTGGTGGCTGGTGGGAGTTCTTCAGGAATTTCAAAGGTATTGACGTTACCAACATCTAACCGATTTAAAAATTCTCCGGAATCAGAATCCGTCCCCACAGAAATCAAATAGCCTTCTGCGCCGATAATGGCCCTCCAATTAAGATCGACCTTCACTCCGCTAGTCGCTGTACTATTTTCAGGTGTTAACAGCTCTGTACAGGGCAGCGTTGTTTCTTCGATTGCTTCTCTGGTAGTAAAACTGCTTTGAACCCCACAGTTCTCGGCAGTACCAATTGAGTTATAAGGTACTACCGAAAAGTAATAGGTACTGTTCTGTGCGAGATTTGAAGCGATAAAAGAGGTAACGTTGCCCACGTCGACCCTATTCAACAGGGGTGGGTCGCCAGATGTGGTTCCGACAGTCAAAAGGTATCCATCTGCGTCATCTACAGGTTGCCATATCAGATTGGGGGTGAGCGAAATACCTTGTGCAGCATGTTCGGGCGAGATTGGAACAGCACAAGAAGGAAGCCCGTCAGAAGGTTGTGTAGTAAACTGTATTTGGTTACAACTTCCATTAGCTCCTGCATTATTGATTGTTATTATAGCTACGTAAATAACTTGCCCTGGAGGCAAATCTTCCGCTAATTTGTATTGGGTGACATTCCCTACGAAAATATTGTTCAAAATATCGGTACCGCCAAAACTAGTTCCGGCTATAAGAACATATTCGGTTACCCTGTCAGCAAGTTCCCATTCAAAAATTGTAGTTACTGAAATATTGCTAGCACCATCCGCCGGACTACTCAACTGAGTGCAACCAGGACCTTGACTTATACCATTGAAAACGGATAAAGAAATAAGAAAGAAAATAAAACTTCGTAATGTTAAAACCATGCAATAACGTAATCTCGCTAATTCATACCAGATCATATTCGTTGAGTCGCGGCTCGGCAATTATACATTACACACGACATAATTACTATTTGAAATGGTTTGAATGCGAAGATAAAACCACTCAAATTAAAACTGTAATATAATTTTATAGAAAATAGGATGCAAACTCTTTATCTATTTTTTGATACTTTTTTAAAACTCCTGTCGTCCACTTTTTATATCTAGATTATGTAGAACGAAGTACCCAAGAATGGAATTTTTATTAATTTACAAAAATAAACATACAATCTTTAATGAAATTTACGTTTGTAAATCGTATACGATAAATTATATTTAGCCCATGAGCGTAAAGACCAATTACCGGGATAAGGTTAGAGAGCACCTATTACAACAAATGCAAGAAGGTACTTTAGAGGCTGGCCAAAGCATTAATTTGGCTGCCCTTTCGAGAGTTCTTGGTGTTAGTGTTACTCCAATTCGCGAGGCCCTGACCCAGCTGCAACAATCGCAGATTGTAAGGGCAATTCCAAACCGTGGTTTTATTATAGGTAAAGCGAATACGGAAGAAGCCAAAAACCTTTATGAGTTAGTTGCTCATCTGGAGGTGTTGGCACTTGAAGAATCACAATTCGACGCAACGGCTATCGAGAAATTGAAAAGGCAGAGAGATCGTATTGCATCGGCAGATACATCGTTGGAAAGGGTAAACGCATATATGGAATTTCATCGCCAATTAACCTCGAACTATAAAAATTCAGTGGTACAGCAAATATTAAAGGACTTAAAGACACGGGTTTTCTTTTACGAGCGTGCCTTTATGGCGAACGATTCATTTCATTATAATTCGAATGATCAACACGATGCGATTATTTCTGCAATTGAAGATGATAATATTCCGTCGGCCGCTTTGGTCTTAAAAATGAACTGGATGATGATTCAGAATTATATTGAAAAACAGTTGGTTGTTTTGTAACGTTTTTTGCTCTGTTTTCAGGTCAATACCTTTAGAAGCTGGGTTGAAAAAATCATAAAATTTTTACATTACGTTATGCTATTTGAGCCTACTGCTTTAATCTTAGTTCGTAATTGATAGACCATTGAACGAAAATAAAACAACAATTTGATGCATTAGCCGTTCAAATGTCATCTAAAAATTTATGTATGGATTATTTATCACCGCAAATTGAAATTTTGGCAAAAAGGAGAAAGCAGGAAGAAAAATCGTTGGCAAAAAAAGAATATTCCTGTGGCATTTTTCAAGATTACGGAAATCTAGGCGACAATTCCCCGAAGACTAGTAACTAAATTGTTATTAACTTATTCGCTATGTCAAGTATGGTCTTACCTGATATATCCGGGTTTTCACCTAAAGGATAAGGTGTTTTGCCCTTTCTTTCTATAAACGCGGTTTTTAGTCCTGCCCTTTTTGCACCTACGATATCCCATCCATGTGCAGCAATCATCATGGTGTCTTTTAAAGGTATTTTCATTTCATTAATAACATAATGGTAAGAAGTCGCTTTCGGCTTGTATTGCCGTATATCTTCAACGGAAAAAATGGCATCGAAAAAATGGTCTATCTCCGCGAACTTCAATTGTTTTTTTAAGACTTCTTCGTTGCCATTGGAGAATGCGACAAGTATAAAACCGAATTTACTCAATCTGTCCAAAGCTTCGGGAACATCACTATGTGGAGGTAATCCTTTGATTTTCCCCAAGATGGAAGTAATTTCTGATTCTGAAAGTTGTGTCTTCAATTTAAACGAAACCATTTTTAATGTAGCTTTTGCAATCGAACTAAAATCTTGATACGAATCGGTCAGGGTTTCTACCAAAGAATAGTGTAGTAAAGTCTGAAACCAAATATCGAAGGCAGATTCCGAATTTAAGACTTCATTGATTCTAGATTTTAAAGGACTTAAATCAAGTAAGGTTTCGTTGACATCGAAGATCAGTAATCTAGGCCTATTGTAGATCATAGTTATTTTTATTTCCAGCGCATAAAAACTGATGTCCGAGATTTCAACATTGGCGCTAGCTATTACATGTATTAATTACTTGGTCTACTAAACACTCGTTTTAGTTAAACGGCGGATTATTTGTCAGGAAACAAGCTCTGATCCAACCCCGGAATGAGTTTCAGTGCATTTTTATAATACACTTTTTTCAGTACTTCATCTGGCAAGTCCAATCCGTACATTGACCAAAAAGCATGGTATTTTTTGTAATACGGAAAGTATTCGTCATCGGTTTCCAATACCCTAAAATAGGTCGGGAATTCTTCGGGCCGCCAGCTATCTTTTCCAAACAGAATACGGTCTTGATATTTGACGAAAAACTCACGAGCATTTTTCGGTTGCCTGCCCAATTCTGCAATTACGGCAGCAATTCCGACATTCATGTTTGGGATTTTATCAAGTAAGCTGCCCAGCTTTTGAAGGTCGTTGGCGTACCAACCCATGTGTGCATTGATGAACTTGGTATCGGGATGTTTCTTGAACATTCGATGCTGTTCATCAATAATCTGCTGCCATGGTGCTGGGTCGGTTTCGGAACGTTTCCTACGCGCGTGTGTTTTTAGTTCCAACCAACGCTCATTTTCGTCATTCATATCGTCCCAAAATGATTTGGGGTCAGCAGAATGTATCAAGACCGGTATACCTAATTCTCCACATTTAGCCCAAATGGGGTCTAAACGAGGATCGTCTACAGCCAATCGCTTGCCTTTGATATCGTTATTTCGAAGACCAAGACTTTTATATACTTTGAGTCCCTTGGCTCCGTTTTTCACATCTGATTCCAATTGCGAGACCGCGTTTTCGGACCAGCCAGGTTTTCCGGCCCCATCAAAATCGACATTGGCAAAGACTACAAATCGATTGGGGTAAGTTCCGTTAATATTTTCAATGCTGCTTGATAAACTTTTGCCAGAACCACCGCTTAAATTTACCATTATGGCCTCGTTTAGCTTATTCATCTCTGAAACAAGATTTTCTAAACTTTCGGGAGACATATCGCGTTGGTGGCTATGCACGTCGATAAAGGGGTATTTTGATTTTGCAACCTCATTTTTGGGTACTACCAAAGTTGATTTCGGATTGTATTCCTCGAAACCCATATCTTGACAATTTAATGGGGTCAGTATTACAACAAAAAAAATAATTAAAATATTTAAAAAATAGGTTCTCATTTTATTGGTGTGTTTATTTTGTTTTTTTAATTAAATTTTGATATTCTGATTTTGTATCGACATCAACCGACTTATTATAAGGGTCTATGGTGAAAACTTCGCTTTCATTTTGGGCGATTAGCTCTTTCGCCCCAAAATCATTTTTAAGGCATGCCAAGTCATCAAAATACACCTTATCAAAAAGTGCGGGTACCCCTGCCCTATTTTTGTATGCAGTAGCCATAATACGCTCCGGCTGATTATAAAATGAGGTAATCATCAAATTAAGGTATTCTTTGTCGATAAGCGGTTGGTCAGCAAGAATTATAAGAGTTCCTTCAAATTTAATGTCTTTTTTAAATAGCATGTTCATGCCTATTGCTATGGAACTTCCAATTCCATGTTCCCAGTACGGATTCTCTACGATTTCAATTCGGTTGTGCACGATTTCCTTTTGAATATTTTTGGCATTTGCCCCCAGAACGACATAAATAGTTTGTGCCAAAGAAGATGTGGCGTTTCGAATGGCGTTCCCCAGTAAAGTTGTGTCCTTCCAAGGAAGCAACTGTTTGGGTTGTCCCATTCTAGAAGAAGAACCCGCAGCTAAAATAAGAAGGGCGATGTTTTTTTTAGAAGCAACCATTAACTTTGGATTCTACCCGATTTGTTTTTCAATAGGATCGGTTCTTTATTCCGTGTTACCCAAAGTATTTCAGCCAAAATGGCAAGTGCGATTTCTTCGTTATGATCCACCCCGATATTAAGCCCAGACCCACTACTTAACGTACCTTTCATTTTACCGTCTTCACGAATAAGCATTTGCAGGCGCGGCTTGCGGTACGAAGAACCCACTAAAGCAAAGACCGTCGCCAAGACGGTCTTTATTTTTTTTGCTTTTGTGGCACAATAAGCTTTGACTATTTTCTTTAATTCGTAGGTCACTGATGAGTGATTTGTCGTTAATTTAAGTAGGCTTTTTTCTTATGCATACACTTCTAAGTCCATAACAAGGGAATATCTTCACTAGTATCTACATTATGAAATTTACGATGAACCTTAAATTGATACGTTGACTCATAAATTGTTTTTAAGTGCTTGTAATTTTCATTTATAATAAAAACTGTAAGTTATTAAAAAAATCTCTCTAATTCGACTTTAACAAAATCCTAAAAACCGCTAAATCAATAAGATTGTAGTATGTCCCGCCCTGATATACCATTAACCATATCACTACTCATGAAAATCAAGACTATTAGTGCTAACCTCGAATGCAAGGGGAAGGCTATTTAGTATAAATTTTGATGCTTTTAGCCCAGGGTTCTTGACTAGTACGAGGGCTGTGGCTAATGGTAGTTTATTCAAGATATGAGCTATTTATTAAACCAATAGGTAAACTTTAAGGTAAGTGCCCAATTTCTTCCCGCTAATGGTTCAATGAAATAATTGTTCGTATACACGAGAAATAAATCGGAAGCAGGGCTGTAACGCCATTGAAACCTTGAATTCACATTTAAATTTTTGGTCTGTTCATTGTATTGAAAAAGGTTTGCAAAGAAGATTTTGTTCGTAAAGGTGATGTCGATTTCAGAGCCTATCAACCAAAATTGGTTGGTGTTCCAAGGTGCGGGTAATTTAATGTGGTTATAGTTAATATTGGCACTAAGGCTTACATAGGGCTGAAAACGATAGCCAAGTTCCGTAGAAAAACTTGTGCGGTTACCGTCTGAATAATAACCACCCAAACGTCCGGCAATTGAATATGTAAACAAACTTTGGGGTTTCGATTCATATTCCCAACCGATTGCGTTCCAACTGTGCTTCGTGCCAGCCTCAAGGTAACCAATTCCTAAGCCGGTCGGGTCGAAGGGAGCTAACAGTTCAACATAATCATCAGAAATAAAAAGCATTAAGGAACTGCGGTTGCGAAAATCCAAGAAATATTGGAGATAAGTTGTATTGTCGGTACGTTCGAAGTTCTCATTAAAATAATAGGTGGCGTTCATTCGTGGTCCATGACTCAATATCTTACCAGCTTTTGGAAAAAAGAGATGCTCAACGTATCCATTAAAATTCACATACCCATTACGGGGTACAAACCCCACCTCTGCCGTATATTCTTTGCTCACCCACTCTTCTTGAAGCCGCCAACTCCATTTTCGGCTATTGTATTCTAAGTGAGCGGCCTGTGTCACACCGCTATTACCCTCTTCAGGAGCAAAAGACTTAAGAAAGAAAGCTTTTCCGTTCCATAAGTTATCGGCTGACGCCAAATTGTATTCCAATCCCAGATTACGATTAAATTTGGGGTATAAAGCGGTAATGGAATCATTTTCCTGAGGGTAATTAGTAGACTGCTTGTTTACGAAAATCAGCCCTAAGCTCGATCTACTGAATATTTTTCGCTGTAGAGAAAGCACCCCGAAGTTTTGACCTGGCAGACCAGTTTCCTCAACACTAGCCGTTTGCATGTCCATAAGGCCCAAACGCCACTTTTCGTTCAAATTACCGCTAACTCTTGCCCCGGCATGTATGGGAACGCCAAGACCTATACGGCGGGAAAAAAAAGGACGAATCTTTTCATAACCGAAATTGGCGAACAGGTCTCCATTTTCCAAAAAGAATTGTCGTCTCTCGGGAAAAAAAAGCTCAAATCGATCGAGGTTGGTAACTTGTCGATCCACTTCTACCTGCGAAAAATCAGGATTTACGGTTAAGTCTAAATTTAATGAAGAGGTCAGACTAAACTTCACGTCACCACCTACTTTGGCATCATATGCCGTACCCGTATTGTTTTCAATATCCTCACTCACAGTACCCAGAACATATGGTATAATCGAAAAATTGAGTTTGGGAGGAGGAGGAGGAGTATCCCAGACCAAAGTTCCGGTAAGTGCCAAAGATGCCGTAGGAAACTGCCTAGGGATGGGAGTCCAACTAGATTTTTCGGTCGACTTCAGATCTAAACGGCTAAAGTTGATTCCCCATTCGGAAACGCCATCTTCATAGCGAATCGATTTAAACGGCACCGCCATTTCGAATACCCATTTCTCATCGTCTCGGGTCGTTTTCGATATCCACTTACTGTCCCAGTTCAAATCTACCTTACCTCCATTGTACATGGTACCGTCCCATTGTGCCCCGTAAGCGTTCGCGCCAAAGGAAAAACCAGTTGTTTGATTGTTGAAGGGATCAAGAAAAAGCAGAAAATTATCATTCTTACCAAAGGAGAAATCTCGACGTAACGATTCTACATAATAGTCTCCTTTGAGATTATGGTAAAACGTAGCCAACAGATAGAGATTTTTATCATCGTAAGTCATCCGAATTTCGGTAGTTTCGTTCGCCTTACCTGTATCCATAGGCAAAACCATAAAGAAATCTTTTGCTACTTCGGTATCCCGCCAAGCTTTGTCATTTTCTAAACCATCAATGGTTATCGGGCCGGTCGCTTTTCGAATATTCAACCGGAAAGATGCATTCTTTTTTTGTGAAAAAGTTTCAAAATGTACGCCTAGCATTAGTACCATCATGAAAAGCAATGTTGCATTTACTCCATTTGGACCTTTATTTCTCATATGCCATAAAATTAACGGGAAGCTACAAAAATCGTTTCCATCCGTATTAACAATCTTTAACATATTTTTTAACCGAATCCATACTTTTAATAGATTTTACTCGTTGTGATGGTTGAACGTAAAAAATAGAAAATGAACTATTCCTCCAAACTTCTCCTGTTGTTTTTCTCGATTACCTTGCTCGTTTCCTGTGGAAACGCAGATGATGATGTAAATTTCGCCTTGAACACGGGTGATGGCCTTGGCAAAGGAAAACCTGTAGATGATTGTTTAGATCTTGGCGAAATCGACTTGGTGCTTTCCATTCAGGAACATTATACCACCTTACCCGGTAAGGTATCTATCTTTTTTAAGGTATCCGATAGCGAAGGGAATCCGGTTCCCGGCCTCAATGCCGACCAGTTTACCATTTATGAGCAAGGTCGAAACGACGATTGTTTTAACACAATATCCATTTCTGAATCTCAGGCCCGCATCTCACCAAATTCCCAAATTTTCAGCAATAACACTTTATTAGTACTCGATTTAAGTAATAGTGTTTTGAGCAGTAGCCTTGAAGAATTGAAAACGGCAAGTATCAGCTTTATTGATAACGTGATGCCTGCGACAACACAAGAACCCTTTAAAATGGCCATTTATTGGTTTGATGGTGAGAATGAACTACACGAGCTGATTGCACTTACCACATCTAAAGAAGAATTGACTATGGCTATCGAAGGCATTACCAATGATATCAGCCAAGATCCTTCTACAGACTTATATGGTGCAGTTATAAAATCTACCGATATCGCCTCAAACCTGTTGACTGGAAGCACAGAAGGGGATAAAATTGGTGCGGCCTCCGTGGTTATCTTTACCGATGGCACCGATCAAGCATCACGCTTTACGAAGGACGCCGCTCAGAAAAAGGTGGATAATGCAGACCCAAATATTTCGTTCTTTACAATAGGGCTTGGTGAAGAAATCGACGCTCAAGTTTTAATGGACTTAGGAAAGACCTCCAGTGTTTTCGCAGGAAACAAAGATGAGTTAGAAACAACTTTTAACGACATTTCAGATTTGGTATCTCAGCGTGCCAGTAGCTTTTATTTGTTCGAATATTGTAGTCCAAAACGTGATGGTAGTGGCGACAACGATCTAGCCATTCAAGTAAAAGACGGTAACCGCCAAGGTGCCGTACAAACGAAATTTAATGCTAAAGGCTTTACGGGTGGCTGTGAATAGCCATTTAAATTCTGAAAGAGATTCAAAAAGGTGCTTTATTGGCACCTTTTTTATGCGATATTCCTAGACGCTTATTCGTTCAATACCAATGTCTTGGATAAACTCTTTGTCTGATTTTTCATTTTTAGTAAAGAATCCTAATAGCCTTAACATCCATTTTTGGCTGTGACACGTATTTTATTGGGAATAAAAATTATTATAAATTAAAACACTGAAAATGAAAAAATCGATTATTGTAAGTACACTTTCCATTGTTTTTTTAGTATCGTGCGTTTCGAAAAAAAAATACACGACCTTAGAAACTAACTTGTCGGAAACCCAAAGTGCACTCACCAAAACCCAAGTAGAAAAAGAGGAGCTTGAAGCTAAAATGTCAAAAATAGAGGCGCGAGTTACCGAATACAATGAAAAAATCAATTCGTTGAAAGAAATCAACGATAGTCAGTTGACTACTGTTGACGATGTTGCGGTTATGAGCAATAACACCAAGCAAAAAATGCGGGCTACGTTGGCGAAAGTCGATGCCGGAAAATTGGCAGAGGCAAAGACCCTTCAAGACTCTATGAACCTTGCTATTTCATACAATCTAAAAAAGTCTATTTCTGATGATGAAGACGATGTTGACGTGAACATAGACAAGACAGTAGTGATGATTAATATCTCCGACAAATTACTTTTCAACAGCGGAAGCTACAAGGTAAGCAGCAAGGCAAGCATTATTTTGGGCAAGTTGGCTCAAGTAATCAATTCAGAACCTAGTATGGAGGTTATGGTCGAGGGCCATACCGATTCTAGAACTATCAATACTACAATGTTCCGAAATAATTGGGATTTAAGCGTGAAACGCGCAACTTCAGTAGTAAACCTACTTCAAGACAAGTACAATGTCGATCCTGCTAAAATGATAGCTGCAGGAAGAAGCAGTTACTTGCCTTTGGTCGAAAACGATTCCAAGGAAAATATGGCAAAAAATAGACGTACTAAAATTGTTATTATTCCCAATTTAGATAAATTCTTTGCACTTTTAGACGCAGAGACACTTTAGTTGTTTTTCTAATATGGTAGCATAACTTTAGATAAATTATAACCAAATAAAAAAATGGAAGAATCTTACGGTTCTTCCATTTTTTATGCACTTTATCGAAAAATGGGATTGTCAATTAGGAGTTTTGGCTCATTAATTGTTTACTGCAATAAGAACACCCCAGATTCGAAATTGAAAACCTACGTCCTAAAAACTGAAGCTATGTTTAACAGTAAAGCTAAAAATTATGGATGTGTTAAATAGTATTATTCAGAACAGTGCATTGAACGGAATGCCTAAATGGTATCAGGCCCTGACCCTTACCCTATTTACAGTAATTATGACTATGGTGATATCGACTTATGTGCTCTTGATCTCGCATGGCCCAGATTTGGTAATTCGGTTTTCGTATTAGGTGCCAAAACCAAAGTGTTTTTATCTATAAATCATTGCATTTCTAAAGTTTCCTTTTATGCCTTGTTGAAGGTCGATTAAGAAACCGTTAATGATGGCATATTTGATCTCTCCCTCTTTCTCCAATAAAAAAGTAGGGTTGATACCGACTTCAATGTTAAAATCTGGTACTTCATACTTTTTACCAATGATATGGATTGGAAAAGGCGAAGCCAACTTCTCGCTGGGGATTTTTTCCAGCCGTACATAAGTATAACGTGATTTTAAAAGAGATTCAATTTTTAGTTTACCGAGTACTTCGCTTGATTTCATAACCTCTGGATATACCTTGCCTGATACGATTGTATAACCGGTAGCGTCAAGAGTTTCGTAACCGTAATAGGTAGACAAATCACCTTGATCTAAAATTCGGCTACTGTACCAGAAGTCGCTATGTTCTTCTTTATCGACTTCCAGTCGGTTTATGCCAATGTCTAAAATATAGTCGTTTCCTAGTAAATCATAGGTGACATTTTCGATCTTCAAGTCAAAGAGCTTACGGTCGTTTTCAGGAATTTTCTCATATTCATCCAAAGGAATTTCTTTATAGTTTTCTTTGGCAATGGTATAAATTGCAGAGAGTATGGAGACATAATTTAGCTTGCGTATTTCTTGCTTTTCGATATCTTCAGCATAGCCTCCCGATTCTATCAAAATCGCGCTCGTTCCCCATTTTTGAATATTATCACCGAACGCACGAGGCTCAAAATCATCGTTATAGCGACCTACTTGGCCCGGAGCGTATTTTTGAATGATGTTGTTCATAAAGACGATTACCTTCATGGCATTGGCGCGCACTTCGTTGATTTCCTTTTCGTAATTATAGGCCGGTGCCAAGTATGAAATCGTGGCCGGCTTTTCAGTACGTTCAGCATTATAATAGGTGCTTTGGTCGTGTAGGTTAAAACCGAAATCGGCCTGAAGACTATCTCGTACCCTTTTTAAGGTCTGCCCTTCGGGAGATTGAAGCTGTAAGGCATCTCGGTTGATGTCGATTCCCAATCTGTTTCTTCGCTGATAGACTTCCGCCCCATCCGGATTCAGCATCGGTAAAAAGTGAAGTGTACAATTTTTAAGGATTTCCTGTTTTTCCTCCTTAAAATCATCACTATCCAGAAAATTGAGAATATCGAATATAGCCTGTGTCGCCGTAGGCTCATTCCCATGCATCTGAGACCAAAGAAAAACTGAGGTTTTTCCTTCGCCAATACTGATCAAAGATAAATCACGCCCCTCGATGGACTGTCCAACATTATCTACCGAAAACTTAGGATTCTTCCTGTAATCGGCTATAAGGGGTTTTAAATTATGGTGTTTTACCCTGCGTTTGTCTAGTATAACTTCGTTGTACTTCTCATAGGTTTCGTAAAGTGAGGTTGTAATATCGTTTTGCTGGCCGTAGGTAATGCAAATGGTAAAAAAGGCTACAGTAGTTAACTTTAGGTTCATTGGGTTTTGGGTTTAACCGGTACGGGCTTAAAATTAAGATTTTTGGTCGCTTTACGCACCTTTTGCATAAAATCGTTACCCGGATCTGTCTTTTTGGTACGGTAACCATCGTCTTTCTCCAACCAAAGTTGGTGTCCTTCAAAATTGGTGTATTCGTAATGGCCGATCAGGTATTCGATATTATATTTTCCGGTGAGGTATTCGACGAGCCAAATGTTAGCTTTGAGCTGCGCCTCAGTTAAAGGCATGTCTTCAGCACCACCTACATTCTCTACTCCAATTGCGCAATGGTTTAACCCAATTACATGTCTTGCCATATTCGTTTCTGGCATTAGTCTATAAATTGTGCCATCTTGATCTATCATAAATTGCGAAGAGACGTTCAGTCCACTAACATTTTTGATATCCGGGCGCCAATCTGGTAGGTTAGAGGGATTGAATGCTTCAAACGATTTTTCAAAAGTTGGAATGACCGTCCAGTGGAGCACAATCATTTTTGGGGTTATTGTTGGCTCTTCTTGTTTCAAACTGTAACGGTCTGATAGGTAGTCTAAGGTCAATTGATTGCGTGCTTCATCAAAAATGATGGGTTTATCAATGATTTTCATGGAAGGCTTACAGGACGACAACAGACTGAATGTCAATAAAATAAGGGATTTAAGCTTCATTATTAGTTGGTTAGTTCTGAATTATCTTTTTTGACCCGATATTGAATGTTGACCGTCTTCTTTCCCCACTCTTTCGCTTTTTTGACATTAGTGCCCATGTAGAGGTCGATTTTTTTTCGCCATCGAGAGTGCATTTTATCTTTGACCAAATATATCCCATCCAGTCCATCGATTTTCACTTGGGTATTATGCTCGAGACCAAGACGGATTAAATCTCTTGATACCGCAATGGCCTTCATGCCGGGCGCCAATGTATCGCCCCATGCCGCTAAGCTGGGCTGACCGTCGGTCTGGGCAATTGTTGAATTGTAAGCGGATACGGTCACTTCCATCGATTTCCAGATATAGTTTTTATCATCCGTATTGCAAGCGACGAACGTCAGAAAAATGATGGCACACAAATATTTTCTGGTATACATAAAATTATTTCAGAAGATTTTACAAGAGTAGAATGTCTGTACTCTCATTAATCCAGTGTTTTTTTGGTTAAAGGGAATAGGACAATAGACCCAAACTATAATCTCATCTTCGGTAAAATCTTTACAATCATCTACACTCAAACGGTTATGGAATTCAAATAGACCAATTCAAAATTACCCTCTCAAGTTGAAAATTCACATTTAACCTTATTGAAGATAGCCATACCCATCGAGAATGCAAACCTAGGATATCAATTTTATGTAAATTTGTATTTTATGAAAAAAGAAAAAAAACCCGATACAGTAGTCTTCGATGAAGAGACCCAATCGTACAACGCAAACCTATTGCCGTACGCTAGCGGAGTAGCTGCACCGAAAATTGTTCCCCCAGACGTTACCAGTTGGAAAAACACCAATATCGTTACCGCCAATAACCAGTTCAAGGCTAGATATAATGATATTGAAATGCAATACCGACAGATGATGGAGCAATTTGAGTATAACCACTTGGTGTACAGTGCTAAATACAATTTTGAACCTATTGCCGGAAAGATATATCACCTTTACAAAACAAAAGATGAGCGTACTTTTCTTTCGCTGATATCACCAAACGAATGCAATTTCAATCATATTGGAAGCTTTAAACTAGGCCCGGACAAGATGTGGGAGAAAGTTTAAATAACAAGTTCAAATTCAAAAAAGTGATAATCTCGTTGGAAAAGTGATTTTTCAATAAATAGGTAAACACCTTGAGATATTTTATAAACTGTTCACATGATATGGAATTTTTTCCCCTCTATAAAATGCAATAATATTTTCTGCTGCATAGATAGACATTCTATTACGGGCTTCTACAGTTGCGGATCCGATATGAGGGGTAATGGCAACATTCTCCATAAAAAGTAACGGATTATCTTTTTCCATGGGCTCAGGGTTAGTAACATCCAATGCAGCACCCCAAATTTTTTCATTCCTTAATGCCGCTATTAAATCCGTTTCATTATGCACTTGGCCCCTTGATGTATTGATGAAAATGGCAGAACTTTTCATCTTTTGAAATGCCGTTTTATCGAAGGTATTTTTTGTTTTTTCGGTCAATGCACAGTGTGCGGAAACCACGTCGCTTTGCCTTAGCAGTTCCTCAAAACTTACCTTTTTGGCTCCGATACTTTTTTCAGCTTCCTCATTTTTTGTTCGGTTGCAATATAGCACGTTCATATTATACGCACCCTTGCATCGTCTGGCGAATTCAAGACCGATTCTTCCGAGACCAAAAATACCTAATGTCTTGTTTTTCAGCTCCACGCCCAAATATGACTGAGGGCGAAAATGTGTCCATTCTCCCTTTGAAATTCTTTTATGATGATAAAATAGCTTCCGTGAAGTGGCCAACAAGAGGCCAAAAGCGATATCTGCGGTGGCGTCCGTCATGGAATCAGGCGCATTACCAATCGGGATGCCCAATTTCATGGCTTCATCAATGTCGATATTATCATAACCGACTGCAAACTGTGATATTATTTTCAAATGCCTATTTTGTTTGAGGAATTCGGCATCGATTTTATAATTGGCGGTGCTCAACAACGCATCATAGTTTTTAACCGCTTTGTTGAATTCTTCAGAGGTCATGGGCAGGTCTTCGGTCCATTTCGTGACTTTGATGCCTTCTTCTTGCATTAGTTCTATTCCGCTGTCGGGGATGTTTAGACCTACGAGTACTTTCATTATTTTCAATTTATAAAATAAAGATGGGGTTTTGCAAATTGGCTTATTTTTGCCACAATTCATAATCTTCAATTCAAATAAATGGCATGAAATTAATTAAACGTCTTCTTTTAGTTTTGTTGGTCATTTTGGCCGCGGTTGTATATACTCAATACCCCAAACTCAATATGATATCAGGTTATGCGTCTAAAAATATGGCTTCCACAGTTTTTATTACGAATAGAGATTCAGAATCCGTTACAAAAAATGACAACGATGTACCTTTAATTAATTTGGCAGCCGTTGAAACCGATGGTGAGGGTGCCGAAGCCACAGTCTTTGGGCTAATGGAACGAAAATCCATTTGCCAAGAAGGTTTGGGTTGTGTTTTGGTCAATGATGATTATGACCCTAATACGAGGCTTCCCACTCCGTATCGGAACCAATCGAAAAATGGTTTACCCTTTCCTTATGGTGACCATGGAATAAAAGATTCGGTTTTTGCGGACGTAGACTATGAGGCATTGCATAAGGCCATGGACGATGCGTTTTCCAGCCCAGAAACACAAAAAACGCGTACCGTTCTCGTGGCTTATAAAAACCAAATCATTGCCGAAAAGTATTTAGATGGTTTTTCCAAGGATACCCCAATTCTCGGGTGGAGCATGACCAAAAGTATACTTGCCACTTTATATGGCATTTTTGAATATCAAGGTAAAATAGACCTGAACAAAGCTGCTCCAATTGGCGATTGGGAAAACGATAAGCGAAAAGAGATTACGCTAAACCATTTGCTACGGATGCAAAGCGGACTTGCTTGGGATGAAGATTACGCTTCGATTTCAGATGTGACCAAAATGCTTTTCTTGGATGCCGATATGACCAAGGGTCAAGCGGAAAAAAATGCCATCGCCCCACCGACCGAAGTCTGGAATTATTCTTCGGGAACTACTAATCTCCTATCAGGAGTTTTAAGGAAGCAATTCAACACCCATCAGGAATATATCGATTTCCCCTACAAAGCTCTTATCGATAAGATTGGGATGCACTCTATGCTTATCGAGACCGATATGAAGGGGAATTTTGTAGGCTCGTCGTACGCATGGGCAAATACCAGAGACTGGGCAAAATTCGGCTTATTGTACCTCAATAAAGGGAATTGGAACGGGGAACAACTTTTTGATTCCGAATGGGTAAACTATGTTTCAAAACCGACACTTCATTCCGACGGAACCTACGGAGGTCATTTTTGGTTAAATGCTAATGGAAAATTCCCCGATGTTCCTAGAGATATGTATTCCGCAAATGGCTATCAGGGCCAACGGGTTTTTATCATTCCCTCTAAAGATTTGGTGGTTGTCAGAACTGGATTGGCCGAAGAGCCTGACTTTAATATCAATAATTTTTTAAAAGGAATTATTGGGGCAATACAATAAATTATTCCAACTGATTCAAATACTGTAATCGCCTTATAATGGAATCCTTTTCAAGAATACTACCGGGGTTTAAAACAGCGTTCGCCCCTATTCGTGAACCATCTCCTAAAACTGAACCGAATTTAGTCGTTTTGGTATCGATAATTGTATCACCGATTTTGACAACTATAGTTTTGTTTGCGCGTTCATTAAAATGGTTGGCCAAAACCGAACCTGCTTCTAGGTTGACATCGTTTCCTATTAATGAATTCCCTACATAATTCAAATGGGCAATACGTGATTTTGGAAAAATGATACTCTGTTTAATTTCACAATTCGCTCCGATTGAAACATCAGCAGATAAATAAACACCGTTTCTTAAGTAAGCCCCGGCCTTGACAATACAGTTTTTTTCAATAATTGTATTCGATTTGATAACTGCACCCTGCTCTATTTGCACAGATTTGTGGATTGCAATTTTATTGCTAACGATGAATTCGCCTTTCGGAAGTTTGTCGAAGTGTAATTCGATAAAACGCTCTAACTCGGTAGTGATTTGCCAAGGGCTTTGATATTTCTGCAAACTTGGAAGTAATTTATAACAATTAGAAATATAGTTTGATAAATCCATTCCATTAATTTTACATAAAAAAGCCTAGACATCACGTTTCATAACTTACACCACAAATCTCCCTTAACTCACAACAATATTTTCTATTTAAATGTACTTCGGTGTAAGTTTATTATGTAATAAAAAAGGAGTTAATTTTTTCATTTTCATATAGTGTTCTCGATGAAAGAGCCTTTTCCTAACGGGGGGAGGGCTCTTTCTGGTATATGACGATTTTTTTCATTCTCGCTGAGGCGGGAATCAGCTCTTCATCTAAATGGGTTCCCGGCTTCGCAAGAATGAAATTAAAGGGAGTTTTACGGTATCCACTTATCCTTGCCAAAATCAGGTTTTCTTTTTTCGAGAAAGGCATTTCGTCCCTCTTTGGCTTCTTCCGTGCCATAGGCCAATCTAGTCGCTTCGCCCGCAAAAACCTGTTGTCCGACCATACCGTCGTCAGTGAGGTTCATGGCGAACTTTAACATTTTTATAGAAGTTGGTGACTTTTCAAGAATCTCTTGTGCCCATTGGTAGGCTGTATCCTCGAGTTCTTCATGGGGTACAACAGCATTGACCATACCCATTTCATAGGCTTCTTGTGCCGAATAATTGCGCCCCAAGAAAAAGATTTCACGCGCTTTTTTCTGTCCAACCATTTTGGCCAAATACGCTGAGCCGTAACCTCCGTCAAAACTTGTGACATCGGCATCCGTCTGTTTAAATATGGCATGTTCTTTACTGGCCAATGTCAGGTCACATACCACATGAAGGCTATGGCCACCCCCGACCGCCCAACCAGGAACTACCGCAATCACCGCTTTGGGTATAAAACGTATCTGACGCTGTACTTCAAGAATATTCAAGCGGTGCATGCCGTCTTCACCTACATACCCCTGTTCTCCCCTAGCCTTTTGGTCGCCCCCGCTACAGAATGAATAGACCCCATCTTTTGTAGAAGGGCCTTCTGCGGAAAGCAAGACTACGCCAATGGACGTATCTTCTTGTGCATCGTAAAAGGCTTGGTATAGTTCGCTTGTGGTTTTCGGTCGGAATGCATTGCGTATATTGGGCCTGTTAAAGGCGATGCGCGCCACACCGTTACGTTTTTTATAGGTAATATCTTCGAATTTTTTGGCGGTTTTCCAGTCGGGATTCTGCATGGTTTGCTTTTTTTCTGCATTACAAAGTAACACAATTTATGTAAAGGACAGGTCAAATTCTGCTTATGACATCTGTCAACGCCAGTAGTTGCTAGCTCAATCGATTCTAAGCTATATGTAGTATGTAAATTTTGTAAAAAAGGGTTAAACGAGGACTTGAAATTGTTCTAAAATCGGCTAACTTCGTTATCGCTCACTAAAGAGAATTTAAACTCTTTTTTGCTCAATAGTTGAGGGCAATTAGGAAAAACTAAACCAATAAACATTTTAAAATCAAAATATGGCATTGACAATTTTTATCACAGGTGCATCTTCGGGATTAGGAAAGGCTACCGCTAAATTATTTGCTAAAAAAGGATGGAACGTATACGCCACAATGCGAAATCCGAATAATGGATTGGAACTCAATAAATTTGACAACATTACAATACTTCCACTAGATGTAACAAATGTTGACGAAATAAGTTCAACTGTAAAGATGGCAATTTCAATGAGTAATATTGATGTGGTTTTTAACAACGCTGGTTATGGATTGTCTGGACCTTTTGAGGGCACAACAGATAATCAAATTGTACAACAGCTTAATACAAACCTCTTGGGAGTAATGAGGGTGACAAAAGCTTTTATTCCTCATTTTAGGGCTCAAAAGAAGGGTCTATTTATTACAACCACTTCAATTGGCGGTTTGGTTAGCTTCCCTTTCTTCTCTGTCTATCATGCTACAAAATGGGCATTAGAAGGATGGAGTGAAAGTCTAGCTTTTGAATTAGGCTCTCTCAATATTGGTGTAAAGACAATATCTCCTGGAGGGGTAAAAACTGATTTTGCAGAGCGCTCTCTTGTTTCAACTTCTCATGAAGCCTATACGGAACAAACACAAAAAGTAATGTCGGCTTTTATGGATCCGGAGCTTCAAAAAAATTATTCAACTGCAGAACAGATTTCAGAAGTTGTTTATGAAGCAGCAACAGATGGCAAACAAAAACTTAGATATGTGGCTGGTGAGGATGCAAAAGCAATGTATAACGAACGTTTGGCAATAGGTGATGAAGAATTTAGAAATGAAATTAAACAAGCTTTTATGGGACATCAGTAAAAAGTTAAATGGAAAAGAAAAGTTGAGGAGAAAATAAAAATGGCGTACAATACCATCTATAATTAATTACGACGGATTTCCTAAACTGGAATCCTTGCTAACTTATGCAAGGACCTAAAAGTCCGTTGTACTTTTTCCACAGCTAATCATAGTGTGCCAAGAAGCAGCCACGGCAATAAAATGGCTGCATGCTGTAAGTAAGATGATGGTAGGTCCATCAGAGTCGTTGTATAGG
>RCNB010000108.1_pt1 | contig 57957 bp, 55 predicted proteins | sample 2041321 | NCBI WGS metagenome assembly RCNB01 (sample SAMN09708232, study PRJNA481090) | Marine sediment metagenome, whole genome shotgun sequencing project.
AACGAAAGAAAATTTGGTAAAACCCAGCGTTTCGATTTACAACTTAGTATGTATGGTAGAAAAATTGGAGCAGATGGCTTCTTTCAAAAATATAAAGGGTATTACAATTCTAATCCCGATGATTTCTTCGATTGGACTAGTGATGTATTTCCACAATTAAACAGCATGAAAATGTTATCTACTGGTGTTTCCAGTTTTTATGTTTTCAATTCAGAAAAATATTCCTACCGAGCGGCCTTTATTCGTGATGAATTGCAAAAGAAAAGTGCTGGGAGTTTTCTTCTGGGTGTTTTTGGAATTTATGATGAAGCCTCAACAGAAGAAGGTTTTATCCCTAATGAATTTCCAGATAGCATAGAAACTGCCTTTGATATTAAAAAGTTTAAAAATTTAGCTTTAGGAATCTCTGTCGGTTATGCCTACAATTTAGTCATAAAAGAAAAAATTATTTTTGGCGCTGTAGTTATACCTGGCTTTGGCTATCAACGCGTTAGCATTAGAGATATTGACAATAACGTTGAAAGTGATGACCAACCCGCTGGCCAATTTTTAGCCCGCTTTGCGTTAGGCTATGAACATCGCTTTTTTTTTATAAATTTTATGGGATCGGTTAATTTCAGAACCATTGATTTAAGTCCCTATGATTTCAACTTGTCCACAGAGCAGTTTCGTTTTGTTATTGGAAAACGTTTTTAATGAATTGTAGATCTTACTAAATATCTAAAACCAGGTAAATATCTGCTCAACATTATGATCATTAAATGCTAATAATGATATAAAGATGATTCTACTTTTAGGCTAAATAATCATAGATTTCGCTAAAACCCTTTTCTTGGGCATGGATTATTCATGACGAATTAGTAAAAAATGGGTGGCAAGTCTAGGCTTCGGATTTGATCAAGAGATTTCAAAAGAAAAGGAGATGAGTGAGGTTGGTATTAATACACTTTCACCAAGTTTAGCCTTCGGTTATATACTTAATCCCAACTTTGTATTGGGAATAGGTGTTGGAAAAGGGCTTTTAGATGATGATAACGCCAGTGGAAAAATGAAATATAATAAAGATGGAGGTTGGACCGCTGGATTATTGGGAGTCCTTATCATATATCAAAAAAAGCAACATGGATTTGACATTACTGCAGGTATTGAGCAAGCCTTAGGGAATTCAGATCTTGATTTCACATTGGAATTTGGATACGGCTGCAGCTTTTAACTATACCATATGAATCTTTATAAGTACTTCGCGGTTTTTCTATTGACATGGTTCTGCTTGCAGAGCATCCAAGCATAGGATGGTAATTATATATATGACTACTCTCCGATAAACTAATTTTAAGGGTATTACAATTCTAATCCCAACGACTTTATCGATTGGAATAGTGATGTCTTTTCACAATTTTGAAGAAAGACATTTGTTATATGCTAGAGTCTTTTTTTTGTTCATCACTAACTTAAAAGGATAGATTGCATAGCACGGGGTTCAATTTGCAGTAGTGTTTCACTATTGCCAACGATCAGTTTATAAGCTATTTTTTCATCCGTCTTATTCATAACTACGGTAACCATCTTACCATCTTTATTCCTGAACGACGTACTTTCAATGGTGCTTCTGCTTGATGAGGTGCTTACACGCAATGCGCCAGGTTCGATAAATTTTGAAAAATGACCTATATAGTAATAGGTAGGCGTATATATTAGCTCACCTGTTTTGGTATTCGCATGAATAGGAGCAAAACAGAAGTTTTGTACATGATTGGGTCCACCTCTTTCATCCAACAGAATATTCCAATCTGTCCAACCTACAACGCCGCTGTTAAAATCATTTATCATAGAGTTCCCATAGCGTTCTGCATTTGGCCAAAACTGTAATTTTTCTGTATCAAATCCTTCTTGACACCCCTCTGTAAATAATAAGTTTTTAGACGGAAAAGATTCATTTATATTTTTTAGGTTGTCGTATTTTGGCAACCCACCTGTCCAAGTCTCATACCAATGAAAACCAATTCCCCAAGCATATTTTGATGCTTCTGGGTCTTCAAAAATAGTATTTGCCCTGTCAGTGATCAGGTCTCTGTTATGATCCCAAACAACAATTTTTTTATCTCCCAAACCTTCTTTTTCTAGTGTTGGGCCTAAATAATTTTTTAAGAAGTCTCGCTCCTCTTCAGCGGTATAGATACAAGATTCCCATCGCTGTTTAGCCATAGGTTCGTTTTGTATGGTGAGGCCCCAAACAGGAATACCCTCTTCTTCATAGGCTTTAATGAATTTCACATAATAATTAGCCCAAGCTTGACGAAATTCTGGACGTAATTTCCCTCCTTGTAACATATTATTATTTGTTTTCATAAAAGCAGGCGGACTCCATGGGCTGGCATAAAAAACTAAGTCATCTTTAATCAAATCAACGGCTCTTTTTATGAATGGTAGCCTGTTTTTCTTGTCTTTTTCGATTGAAAACGTTTTTAATTCAGCATCTCCTTCTTCAATATACGTATGACTGCCCAAGCCAAAATCGCTACTATGAATACTTGTTCTAATTATATTATAACCAATACCATCTTCCCCATATAATGATTGCAACAGCCTATTTTGTTGCACATCATCCAACTTAGAAAACACTTCTGAAGAAGCATCTGTTATCGCTCCTCCTATGCCCAAATACTCCTGAAATGTTTTTTCAGGATTTACAAAAATGGCAACTTCTGTTTCTAAGGCTTGTACCTTACTTTTAAAAGCTTGTTCACCAGTTTTGGTTAATCTTAATTCTGTATCCTTAGCGGTTGTGTATACCTTAAGCGTTTTATTAGTATAGTTCTCTGTGGGTGAAATAGAGATAGCTTCAGTTTTATTTTCTTCTTTAACTTTGGCATCCGAACAAGACACGATCAAGACTAGAAGACCTATTATTTTATAATCCTTAAGGGTCATGATTTATTATTTTCTAAACTATTAGTAATTACAAAAGTAACAGGTTTTGTTGAAGAATCATTCCTATATCATTAAATCCAATTATTTTCGATTTTGGTGTTTTACCCAGTCTACTTCCATAACCCATTCATCTTTCATAGGTGAGTCGGTAATTTTGGCGTAGTTTAAAATAGCGAACATCGGCTCAGGATATTTATCGCCCTCTCCAACATTACGATACACTTCTTTTTCATCGACGCGATAAACGAGGTCGCCACCTTCCCATTCTACAGAGTACTCATGATAATCATTTAAGGTTGCCTCAAAGTCTTTCCGTAAACTCCGCCAATCTCCTTTATCGCACTCCCCTAAGCTTTTAATGGCACCTGTTGTAAAATGATTCTCCCCACCATCTCCATGATGTTCGAAGATATCAATTTCGCCAGATCCGGTCATAGGCCAACATATATTTTCATCTGGCTCTTGTACAGGAGGCTCATTATTTTGTGCGCCTAGCAACCACCAGGCTGGAAACATACTAGGTTCACCATTGCTCGATAGCCTTAATCTTGCTGTCCATTTACCCTTAATAAATTCTTTTTTATTTTTCGACGCTATTCGGCCTGCTACATACTCGGTGTCAGGGTGTTGTTCGCCATTCTTATCCAAATTGTCGCAGCTACGTTTCTCGCCGATATTGACCACTTTTATTTTTAATGAACCATCACGCACTTCTCGTGTTCCGAATTCGTTATCAGGGACATAGCAGTGTTTTTCATTGTTCACCCAAATCCGTTGGTCTTGCCAATTGTCTGAATTGAATGTGTCGAAGTCATCCAAGAAATCTACTTCCCAGACATCAGATGCTACTGTTTTTTTTGAACCTTTATTATCTTCTGTTTTACATGATAGTAGACTCAGTCCTAGTAACACGAAACTTAACAAATAATAGTAATACGCTTTTTTCATATCTCTGGTTTAATTGTGATTCTACTTCTTTAATGAATTAAACATAGCTAATTTAAAAAAAAATAGTTTTCCTGTTGAATGCTCAAACCTTTGTCATGTATACAATTCAATAGACCTATTTTATTCTATACATAATGAATGGAAAACGCTATAATTATTGACCCCCCCTTTTTTATTAACGTCTTAGGTAAAATTTAAAGCGGGACTACAATTTGTTAAAAAGACTCCGGCTATTAGCTAGGAGTCTTTTTGTTTTTAGGGAGAATTAGAAACATCCATATAAGATCCTGATTCAAAACACTAATGGGCTTTGAGCTATAGCAGGTTGTTAGATTACAGGCATGACCTTCAAGAACTTATAGCATTCTGATTGAAGGCAGCATATGTTTTTAGTCGGTGTTTATTGTCTTTAATCGATGTTTTTATTGAAAAAATCGTCTGGTTTTTCTGTTTTTCCCATATTTTCGTATATATTTGTCTGCCTAGCAACACGAAAGTGTCTTGTTAATTAACTAAATCTATAGTATTGAAATAAAGAAAAGTAATCGTTGAACGATTTTTTCGGTAATTACAAAGAATTTACCTACGTATTGGACCTTCCGAATTTTGTTAACTCGCTTTTTTTTATACATTTACGACATTATGAAAATACAAAACAAGAGTATAATAGCCTCAATCTTATTTGTATTAATAAGTTTTGTATGTCAAGCACAAGGAATTAACCCTCCTCCACCGTCACCACCACCACCACCTGGTTTACCTATAGATGGCGGCGTATTGGTAGCGTTAAGTATTGGGTTGGCCTATGGCTCGAAAAGGTTATTACAGAGAAAATAAATTGATTGGCCTACAAATCAATTGATTGTGTGCGATAAACTGAAGAGTTTTTTGACGTATTTACCTATGACGTCGAACTCAAGGTTTACAGTATCCCCCTTTTTCAATTTGTAGAAATTCGTGTTGTTATACGTATAAGGTATAATAGCGACGCTGAACGTGTTGGTTCCAGAATTTACCACAGTTAAACTTATTCCGTTAACGGTGATAGACCCTTTTTCTATAGTCATATTATTTAAACTCTCATCATATTCAAAAGTAAAAACCCAACTTCCTTTGCTATCTTCTACATGGGTGCAAATGGCAGTTTGGTCAACATGACCCTGAACAATATGGCCGTCAAGCCTCGCATTCATTTTCATGGCTCTTTCAAGATTAATACTATCATTCATTTTCAAGTGGCCAATATTAGATTTCTCTAAAGTCTCCTTAATGGCAGTAACTGTATAAGTGCTCTTGTCGATATTTATCACCGTGAGACATACACCATTATGCGAAACACTTTGATCGATCTTAAGCTCTGGGGTGATATTGCTATTCAATGTTATGTGTAGATTCTCTTTATCCGAAATCAATTCGGTGACCACTCCTAAATCCTCAATAATTCCTGTAAACATTGTTCTTTATTTGATTAACTTTGAGGCTTAAAATTACGAACAAAAGTTGGCACTTTATATTTATGAGTGAACAAAAAATAAGGGTAGGGATATCCATCGGAGACCTTAATGGTATAGGAGGTGAAGTTGCTTTAAAAACCTTGGCGGATAATAGGATTCTTGATTTTTGCACACCAGTGATATTTGCATCCACTAAGACAATCTCATTTTATTTAAATCACTTTAAGTTTAAGATCGATTTCAATGGCATTAATACCCCTAGCCAAATCATCGATGGGAAAGTGAATGTTCTTAATGTTTGGAAAGAGACTCCAAAAATTGAATTTGGACAAGAAAACATTGGAATTGGAGCCCTGGCGGTAAAGTCATTAGAGTCCGCAACTCTGGCATTGAAGAATAAAGATGTAGATGTGTTACTCACGGCACCTATCAATAAACACAATATTCAATCAGACACCTTTAAATTTCCTGGGCACACCGATTACCTTGCCCAAGAACTAGAAGGCGAAAGCCTTATGTTTATGGTCACGGACAACCTGCGGGTTGGATTAATAACGGATCATGTTCCTGTAAAAGACGTGGCGAGTCACATCACAGCGGAGTTAATTACTAAGAAGGTGAACGCTATGCATAAGTCGTTAATACAGGATTTCGGAATTAGGAGGCCTAAAATAGCCATACTAGGAATCAACCCACACACAGGCGACAATGGCGTGATTGGGGAGGAGGATGATACGGTGTTACGACCTGCCATAAAAGAGATCAAAGAATCAGGCAAACTAGTGTTCGGTCCCTATGCGGCCGATAGTTTTTTTGGAAGTGACAATTACAAGAATTTTGATGCTATTTTAGCAACCTATCATGATCAAGGATTGATTCCATTCAAGACCTTGTCTTTTGGTCAAGGCGTTAATTTCACGGCCGGACTGAATAGAGTTAGGACCTCACCGGATCATGGCACGGCCTTCGAGATTGCTGGAAAAGGAGTTGCTGATGAAAGCTCATTTAAAGAGGCGTTGTTCATGGCCATAAAAATCTTCAAGAATCGTAGGCAGTACGAAGGATTGACTGAGAATCAGCTAAAGTTTTCTCCTAGAAAAGCAGATTACAAAAAAAGAGCCTAAACTCAAGGCAATAATCAAAAAATTCATATATTTGCAGGCTCAAATTAGATGGGGACAATGAAGAAGCTGAAAGATTTTACGATTCAATTCGTTGGATTAAAAACAGGAAAACATCTTTTTGACTATAAAATAGACAAGGCGTTCTTTGAAGAGTATGAGTATGACGAGGTAAATGACATTGATGTCACCGCAAAGGTTGAATTCAATAAAAAGGAAACACTCCTTGAACTGAATTTCAATATTTCCGGAATAGTCAATGTGAATTGCGACCTTACCAATGAACCATTTTCCGAGACTATTGAAGGTAGTTTTGATTTAGTGGTAAATTTTGGTGATGATTACAACAATGAAAATGAGGAAATATTAATAATCCCTCATGGTGAATATGAAATCAATGTTGCGCAATATATTTATGAATTGATCGTGTTATCGATTCCATCAAAAAGAATCCATCCAGGAGTGATTGACGGAACATTGCAATCAGACATACTAGACAAGCTCGAAGAATTAAGCCCAAAAGAAAAAGAAAGCAAAACCGCCGAAGACAAAACAGATCCTCGATGGGACACATTAAAGAATTTATTAACGGACAAATAACATATAATGGCACATCCTAAAAGAAAAATCTCCAAAACAAGAAGAGATAAAAGAAGAACCCATTACAAAGCCACAGCTGCTCAAATAGCTACTTGCCCAACAACGGGTGAAGCTCATTTATATCATAGAGCACATTGGCATGAAGGGAAACTTTATTACAGAGGTCAAGTTCTAATTGACAATTCTGAAGAAAATTTAGCATAACAATTATGCATACATAATAAAACGCTCAACTATTGAGCGTTTTTTTTATGATTAACATCTACATTTTCCAAAAACCACTTATTTTGTGCAATATTTGATCAAAATTTACTAATTTCATTGAAAATTCGCCCGGAAATGGCGAATTTGATGTTTTTTTGGTCAAAACAATTATATCGATATGAGTAAAATCAGGGCAGCTATTACGGCTGTAGGTGCATATGTACCAGATTTTGTTTTAAGCAATCAGGTTCTAGAAACCATGGTTGATACAAATGATGAATGGATTACGTCGCGAACTGGTATAAAAGAACGACGACTTCTTAAAGAGGAAGGCAAGGGGACATCATTTTTGGCAATAAAAGCCGCGGAAGATCTTATTGCCAAAAGAAAATTAAACCCAGAAGAAATAGATTTAGTCATAGTAGCGACAGCTACACCAGATATGCCTGTAGCAGCCACTTCAGTATTTGTTGCAACAGAGATAGGTGCAGTTAATGCATTTGCTTATGACCTTCAAGCTGCGTGTTCTAGTTTTTTATACGGAATGTCAACTGCTGCTAGTTATATTGAATCTGGAAGATATAAAAAAGTGCTTTTAATTGGTGCAGATAAAATGTCCTCGATCATTGATTATGAGGATAGGACAACATGTATAATTTTTGGAGATGGAGGAGGAGCAGTGCTTTTTGAGCCAAATACAGAAGGTCTTGGTTTGCAAGATGAACTACTAAGAAGTGATGGGATAGGACGTGAATTCTTGAAAATGGAAGCCGGAGGTTCTATTCTTCCAGCAAGTGAAGAGACAGTGAAAAATAAGCAGCATTTCGTTAGACAAGACGGAAAGACGGTTTTTAAATATGCTGTTTCCAATATGGCGGATATAAGCGAGCAAATAATGAAAAGAAATCATCTAAACAATGATGATATTTCATGGTTGGTTGCTCACCAAGCTAATAAACGAATTATTGATGCCACTGCCAGGCGCATGAAATTAGACGATTCTAAGGTTCTTATGAATATTGAGCGATATGGTAATACAACATCGGCTACAATACCTTTACTATTAAGTGACTTTGAAAAACAATTCAAAAAAGGCGATAATATGGTTTTTGCTGCATTTGGAGGCGGATTCACTTGGGGTTCCATTTACTTGAAATGGGCCTATAATTATAAATAATACTGACTAACTAACACTAATCATAATTAATACTAATCACTATGGATTTAAAAGATATTCAAAACTTAATAAAGTTCGTCGCCAAATCTGGAGCTAGCGAGGTCAAGCTCGAGACAGAGGATGTGAAGATTACGATTAAGACTGGACATGATACGGAAACGACTTATGTACAGCAAGTCCCGATTTCTGGACCAATGCAACAAATGGCACCGTTACCACCTGCTCCAGCTCAAGAAGCTCCGGTTGGAACTACTGATACAGCATCTGCAGAGGATTCGAAATACATAACTGTAAAATCTCCTATTATTGGAACATTCTACAGAAAACCATCACCGGATAAACCTGTTTTTATTGAAGTTGGGCAATCAATAAACGAAGGAGATGTTTTATGTGTTATAGAAGCTATGAAGCTTTTCAATGAAATAGAATCTGAAGTTTCCGGAAAGATCATAAAAGTCCTTGTCGATGATTCTTCTCCAGTAGAATTCGATCAACCATTATTTTTAGTGGACCCATCATAACCATTTAAAGATTCCAAAACACAAATCCTAAAATCCATTACTTGGAATTTGGAACTTGGAATTTGAAATTTTTAAACCAGAAGTTATGTTCAAAAAAATATTAGTTGCCAATAGAGGGGAGATTGCACTACGTGTTATAAGAACTTGCAGGGAGATGGGAATCAAGACGGTTGCCGTTTATTCTTCTGCAGATGAAGAGAGTCTACACGTCAAGTTTGCTGATGAAGCTGTAAGAATTGGCCCTGCGCCAAGCAGCGAGTCTTACCTTAAAATGTCAAATATCATTTCTGCTGCTGAAATCACCAACGCGGATGCCATACATCCCGGATATGGGTTTCTATCAGAAAATGCCAAGTTCTCCAAGATATGTGAGGAACATGGTATGAAATTTATTGGGGCATCACCCGAAATGATCGATCGTATGGGAGATAAGGCAAATGCCAAAAAAACCATGAAAGCTGCAGGAGTTCCTGTTGTTCCCGGTAGTGATGGTATTATTGAGGATTTCCCTACATGCCTTAAAGTAGCCAAAAAAACAGGCTATCCTGTTATGCTAAAAGCGTCTGCCGGCGGTGGTGGAAAAGGTATGCGCGGTGTTTGGAAGGAAGAAGACCTTAAAGAGGCATGGGATTCTGCAAGGCAAGAATCAAAAGCTGCATTTGGGAATGATGATATGTACATGGAAAAGCTTATTGAAGAGCCGCGACATATTGAAATACAAATTGTTGGGGATTCTACAGGTAGAGCTTGTCATCTTTCAGAAAGAGATTGTTCGATTCAGCGTCGCCATCAAAAACTAACAGAAGAAGTGCCTTCTCCTTTCATGACGGATGCATTACGTGATAAAATGGGCAAAGCCGCTGTTAAAGCCGCTGAATTCATAAAATATGAAGGGGTTGGAACGGTTGAATTCTTGGTAGATAAGCATAGAAAATTCTACTTTATGGAAATGAATACCAGGATACAAGTAGAACATCCAATTACCGAGCAAGTCATTGATTTTGACTTAGTTCGTGAACAGATATTGGTAGCGGCAGGCGTCCCGATTTCTGGTATTAACTACACACCGAAATTACATTCTATTGAATGCCGTATCAATGCAGAAGACCCCTATAATAATTTTAGGCCTTCACCAGGAAGAATCACAACACTTCACGCTCCTGGCGGTCATGGGATTCGTCTTGATACCCATGTGTACGCTGGATATTCAATTCCGCCGAACTATGATTCGATGATTGCAAAACTCATTACTACAGCGCAAACACGGGAAGAAGCCATTAACAAGATGAAACGGGCTTTGGATGAATTCGTGATTGAAGGTATAAAGACTACCATTCCGTTTCATAGGCAACTCATGGATCACCCAGATTATAGGGCGGGAAATTATACCACGAAATTCATGGAGGATTTCGTAATGGCACCAGAAGTAGAAGAATAATCATTAAAACTCCGAAAGTAATTTCGGAGTTTTTTTATGACACTATCTTACTTACAACAAAACCATTAATTTAGTATCATGAATTTTAGTTATTGGGAAATAAAATCATGGCTGACAGATATTGACTTCACTATTGTTGGCAGCGGTATTGTAGGCCTTAGTTGCGCCCTACAATTAAGAGAACGTTTTCCCAAAGCCAATATTCTAGTGTTGGAAAAGGGCATGCTACCCCAAGGAGCTAGCACAAAGAATGCGGGATTTGCTTGCTTTGGTAGCTTGAGTGAACTCATAAGCGATTTGAATACCCACACCGAAGAGGACGTTTTAGAGCTTGTAAAAAAGCGTGTTAAAGGACTCGAATTATTGCGAGCAACTTTAGGAGATTCGACTATCGATTATCAAGAACACGGAGGGTATGAATTATTTATGAATGCACATGATTCTTTATTTGAAGAATGTCTTGATAAACAAGGTCAAATTAACGCTTTATTGAAACCTGTTTTTAATGACGATGTATTTAGTTTCAAGAACAATTCCTTTGGTTTTGAGAATATAAAATCACAGTATAACTTCAATAAATTTGAAGGGCAGTTGGATACGGGAAAAATGATGCAAGGATTGCTGGATAAAGCGCAATCCAGGAAGATCAGGATACTTAATAATGTCTCGGTTGAGCGGTTTGTGGAAGACGCCAATTCGGTCAAGATCAAGACTAATCATTTTGAATTTTCTACACCTAAACTTCTTGTTGCTACTAATGGATTTGCATCGCAATTACTAGAAGAACATGTGAAGCCTGCTAGAGCCCAAGTGTTGATCACAAAACCAATTGATACCCTGCAGATAAAAGGGACATTCCATTTAGACCAAGGGTATTATTATTTTAGGAATATCGATAATAGAATCCTATTTGGCGGAGGAAGAAACTTAGATTTTAAAGGCGAAGAGACTACTGAATTTGGTCAAACACAAATTATACAAGATACATTAGAAGAGGTATTGAAAACTACTATTTTACCAAACACACCATTTGAAGTTGACTATCGCTGGAGCGGTATTATGGGTGTTGGAAATCAGAAAAAAGCGATTGTCAAACAACTAAGTGATACTATATTTTGCGGTGTGAGACTTGGTGGCATGGGCGTTGCCATAGGAAGTTTAGTAGGTAAAGAATTGGCTGATTTACTATAAATGAAAATCAAAGAACACTTATATAGCGCTTGCCTCAAATTTGTTGAAAACAGATTGCATACTGTTCAAAACACGATAAGTGGAATTCAAGAATCACTTACTTCGGAGACCAAGAGCAGCGCAGGCGATAAGCACGAAACTGGACGCGCTATGTTACAATTAGAACGCGAAAAAGCAGGTCAGCAATTAGCAGAAATTCAAAAACTACAAAAAGTCATTTCTAAAATTGACACGACTAAAAGCGCTTCAAGAGTTGGTCTAGGCAGTATTGTTTATACTTCTCAATCTAACTATTTTATTGCTATTAGTGCAGGCGAAGTTATTATAGATACTATTAAATTTTATGCTATTTCAGCATCAACACCGATTGCTCAATTATTGTTATCAAAACAGGCTGGAGATCTAGTTTCATTTAGAGATCATGAATTCAAGATTACTAATGTTGAGTAGAAAAAAGTTAAAAGATTAAATCATCTCCTTATTCTGAATTAATTTAACAGAATAAATCACTACTCATGAAACGACACCTTTTTTTAATACTATTTTTAAGCAATAGTCTATTTGGGTTTTCTCAAGACACCTCTAGTATCAACTTTATTATCAAAAACCTAGGGGTTAACGTAGATGGTCATTTTAATGCGTTTTCAATTACGGCTGATTTTAACTCAAAAAATAAACTAAAAGGCCTTTCAAGCACTATTGATGTGGCATCAATAAAAACAGGAATTGAATCCAGAGACGAACATATTTTAAAAGAAGACTATTTTTATGTAGAAGAGCATGAATTCATTATTCTTAAAAGTCTTGATCTAACAGAGAAAACAAAGGATAACTACGTTGTAAAAGCAAACATCTCAATTAAAGGGAAGACGAAAACAATCACTATTCCTATAACTGTTGAAACAATAGGAAGCACATACAAAATCACATCAAATTTTGAGATTGATCGTAAAGATTTTGATGTTGGCGGTGGTAGTTTTATACTGAGTAAGAATGTAAAGATTAGTGTTGTCCACTATCAGAAGATTTAAATGATAAAACAAGACCTAGATTTAACAATAATTGGTGGTGGCTTGGCTGGTTTGGTTAGTGCCATTCATTTATCAAAAGCCGGTTTTAAAGTCTTACTCATAGAAAAAAATAAGTATCCAAGACATAAAGTTTGTGGAGAATACGTGTCTAACGAGGTCTTACCATATTTAGAATCATTAGGATTTTATCCCTTGAATTTTGGTGCTAAACAAATTTCTAAATTCGAATTAACCACACATAATAATAAAACCATAAAGGCTAATTTGCCATTAGGAGGATTTGGCATGAGTCGTTATGAAATGGATTTTCAGCTATACCAATTAGCATTAAAAAGTGGTGTTAAGGTTTATCATGACACAGTTATTGATGTAAAATTTGAAGCAGATCAATTTCAAGTTGAGACTAAATCAGATGATGTGTTTATATCTAAAATTGTTATTGGAGCATTTGGGAAACGATCAAATTTAGATGTTAAGCTCAAGCGTAAATTCATCACTAAAAAATCGCCCTATCTAGGTGTTAAAATTCATGTTTCAGGAGATTTTCCAGACAATAAGGTGGCGCTTCATAATTTTAAAGGAGGTTATTGTGGTGTTTCAAAAGTAGAGAATAACAATATTAATCTATGCTACATTACTAATTTTGATGAGTTTAAAAACCATAAAGATATTGCCGCTTTTCAAGAGGAAGTTGTATTTAAAAATAAAGCGCTAAAAACTATTTTCAATAATTCTGAACCGCAATTTGAACAATCCCTTACAATAAGTCAAATTTCTTTCGAAACAAAAAATCCAGTAGAAAACCATATTATTATGTGTGGGGATACTGCAGGCATGATTCATCCATTATGTGGCAATGGGATGGGTATGGCAATTCGTAGCGCACAATTAGCATCACAATTGATTATTGATTATCTTGAAGGAAAAATTGAATCACGTGCTGAATTGGAAAAGAAGTATGTCAAATATTGGTATCAAACTTTTAATTTTAGGCTTAAAGTTGGTCACACCATCGCTTATTTATTTCGACAGGATTGGCTAGCGCCAAAACTTTTAGGCGCCTTAAGACTATTTCCTTTTTTAGTACCAAAAATTATAAAGATGACCCACGGAAAATCCATGAGTGTTTAATGAGTTTGTTTATTGATACAACATACAGAAGTAATGACACTGAATTGATGGATGACTTTTCAATGAAAGGCGATTTGATTCGAGATACTTTGGATAAGCTTGGAAACATTAATAAATGGTTAGGAGGAAATACGATCACTTTAAATGGGATTCAACAATTTTTAAAAGGCCAACCAAAAGATAAAGAATATACCATAATAGATTTGGGTTGTGGTCATGGTGACGTATTGAGATTGGTTGCTGACTTTGGTCGCAAGAGAGATTACCGTTTTAAATTAATTGGGATTGATGCCAATCAAGATGCTATTAGTTATGCTAATGAGTTATCTCAAGATTATCCGGAGCTTTCTTTTAAAAGCACAGATGTTTTTTCAGAAGATGTTAAAGCTATGCCTTGCGATATAGCTTTAGCTACACTATTTTTGCATCATTTTAAAGAAGAAGATATATGCAAGCTATTAAATAACCTTTCAAAGAATGCTACATTAGGCATTGTTGTTAATGATCTGCAGCGAAGTGAAGTTGCTTATGGCTTGTTTAAATTTTTAGGTTTGTTTATTTCAAACTATATGATAAAGCAAGATGGATTAACCTCAATTTTGCGAGCTTTTAAACGTGAAGATCTAGAAAGCTTATCAAAACAACTAAATCTCAAATCACAAATTTGTTGGAAATGGGCCTTCCGCTACCAATGGTTAATTAGAACATAAATGGCAGTAAGAATAACATCAGTTGCTAAGCAATTACCTAAATACACAAGACATACAAAGGACATTTTGCCTTATATTGAGTTGTGGTTAGAGGGTCAAGAGGAGCGTTTTAAAAGAAAGGTCTTGAAGATTTTTGAAAATGCTGCAGTTGATAAACGCTATTCTATAATGGATGCAGAAGAGGTGTTTTTAAAAACATCATTCGAAGAAAAAAATGAGATCTATACGAGAGAGAGCATTAAACTGGCTGAAAAATGTCTGTTAAAAGCGCTAGGCAAAATAAGCCTTAAACCCACAGATATCGATTATATCATCACGGTAAGTTGCACTGGTATTATGATTCCATCATTAGATGCGTATTTAATAAATCGCCTGAAAATGAAACAGGATATTGTACGCTTACCTGTGACAGAAATGGGCTGTGCTGCTGGAGTTTCAGGGATTTTATATGCTAAGAATTTTCTCAAAGCAAACCCAAACAAACGCGCAGTAGTGATTGCAGTGGAATCTCCTACGGCTACCTTTCAATTAAATGATTATTCGATGGTTAATATTGTTAGTGCAGCTATTTTTGGTGATGGTTGCGCTAGTGTTATATTATCTTCTTACGAAGACGAAGTTGGTCCAGAAATTAAAGACGAGGCTATGTATCACTTCTATGATGCAGAAGACATGATGGGGTTTAAATTACGAAATACAGGACTTCAAATGGTTTTAGATCAAGCTGTACCTCAAACTATTTCTGATCATTTTCCTCTAATTATTCATCCTTTTTTGGAGCGTAACGGATTAACAATAGAAGATATTGATCATTTAGTATTTCATCCAGGAGGCAAAAAAATAGTGCAAACTGTCGAAGAATTATTTGGGTCTCTAGGAAAGAATATCGATGACACCAAAGAGGTATTACGCCTGTACGGTAATATGAGTAGCGCTACCGTACTCTACGTTTTGGAACGTTTTATGGACAGAAACTTACCAAAAGGAGACAAAGGCATTATGTTAAGTTTTGGCCCTGGTTTTTCAGCACAACGTATATTATTAGAATGGTAAAAGAATTTCAGCACAAAAATTATTGGGCACTCATTTTAGGAGGCTCTTCTGGATTGGGCTTGGCAACAGCAAAAAAGTTGGCTAAACAGGGGATGAATATTTGTATTATCCATAGAAACTCGAGGGCTCAAGAAGATGAGATTAATTCAGAATTTAAAAAGATTAAAGCTGAAGAGATTCAGTTTAAATCTTGGAATATAGATGCGTTTAAAGAAGAAAAACGAGAACAGGTTGTTTTAGAATTAAAAGAAATTTTAGGTAGTGAGGGGAGAATAAGAACATTGGTTCACAGTGTTGCAAAAGGGAATTTAAAGCCTATGGTTGACAATGAAAAACCAACCTTAAAAAATGATGATTTTAATCTAACCATCAATGCCATGGCAATAAGTTTATATGATTGGACGAAATCAGTGTTTGTTGCTGATTTATTTCATAAGGATGCTCGGATTATAAGTTTTACAAGTGAAGGAAATTCTAAAGCTTGGCCAAATTATGCAGCAGTTTCTGCGGCCAAAGTTACACTTGAAGCTATCACTAGAAACATTGCATTAGAGTTTGCAGCTTATGGCATAAAGGCTAATTGTATACAAGCAGGAGTTACAGATACTTCTTCTTTGCGAATGATTCCAGGAAGCGAAAAAATAATTGAACACACCTTAAAACGCAACCCAAATAAACGTTTGACACTACCAGACGATATAGCGAATGTTGTGTATTTAATGAGTAAAGATGAAGCTATTTGGATTACAGGAACAATTATTCCTGTTGATGGCGGAGAGCATTTAAGTTAACATGGATGCAAAACAAATCATATCGCTACTGCCATATCAAAAACCATTCTTATTTGTAGATGGTATTGATGCTATTTCGGAAGATGGCATCACTGGGCATTATACATTCAAACAAGATGAAACCTTTTATAAAGGACACTTTAAAGATAACCCAATTACACCAGGCGTTATTTTAACCGAATGTATGGCACAAATAGGAGTCGTTTGTCTAGGTATCTATCTATATAAAGATGAGGTTTCAGAAGAAAAAAAATCTCAAATAGCGTTAACTTCAAGTCAAATAGATTTCTTTTCTCCTGTGTTTCCAGGAGAAAAAGTAACTGTGGTTTCAGAAAAAGACGTCTTTCGATTCAATAAATTGAAATGTAAAGTGAAGATGTTAAATGAAAAAGGGGATATGGTTTGCAGAGGACAGATTTCAGGAATGATAAAAATGACCTAACAGTACCTACAGGATTTTCAAAACCTTGTAGGTTTCAATAAATAAGAGTCCCGTTTTTGCGGGAAAGATCATGAATAAACAAAGAGTCGTCATAACAGGTTTAGGAGTCGTTGCGCCAAATGGCGTTGGCGTTTCAGATTTTACCAATGCACTTAAATCCGGTAGATCTGGAATAAAGTTTCATCAAGAGTTAAAAGACTTGAATTTTTCATGTCAAATAGGTGGTATTCCTGATGTTTCAGAGGCGTTAAAATCACAATACTTTACAGAGTTGCAATTAAGAGGGTTTAATAGTTCAGGAATACTATATGGCTGCATTGCAGGGATTGATGCATGGAAGGATGCTGGATTTCATATGGATGCTGATAGCAAATTAGATTATGATACTGGGCTTATCTTTGGCACAGGAACTTCTGGAGTTGAAAAATTTCGTGAGGCTATCTATAAATTAGACGATAAACAAGTCAGACGATTAGGCAGTACAGTAGTGGTGCAAACTATGGCTAGTGGTATCAGCGCATATCTCGGAGGTATGCTTGGTTTAGGGAATCAAGTTACTACAAATTCATCAGCTTGTGCTACTGGCACCGAAGCGTTGCTTATGGGTTTTGATCGTATTCAATCAGGAAAAGCAAAACGCATGTTGGTTGGTAGCTGTAGCGATCATGGTCCATATCTATGGGGAGGTTTTGATGCGATGCGTGTGATGACCTATAAACACAACGATTTTCCCGAAAAAGGCTCACGCCCAATGAGCGCCACTGCCTCTGGATTTGTACCAGGAAGTGGCGCAGGCGCTTTGGTTTTAGAATCATTAGAAAGTGCTTTAGAACGAAATGCAGCTATTTATGGTGAAGTATTAGGAGGAGAGGTTAATTCTGGAGGCCAGCGAAAGGGTGGTACATTAACTGCGCCTAATGCAGAAGCAGTTCAACGCTGCATAAAGAATGCCTTAAAAAATGCAGGTATAACTTCTGATGATGTAGACGTTATAAATGGTCATTTAACAGCAACTACAAAAGACAGTTTGGAAATATATAATTGGACAAAAGCGTTAAACAGAAGTGCCGATAGGTTTCCCTACATTAATTCCACAAAATCCATGATTGGTCACTGTTTAGCAGCAGCAGGTGCTATTGAATGTGTAGCGAGTGTGATTCAGCTAAATGAGCAGTTTGTAGCACCTAATATAAATTGTGATGATTTACACCCAGAAATTGAGTCAGTAATAGCTACTGAAAAAATTCCAATTGAAAAAATCAATTTAGATTTTAATATTATTGCAAAGGCGAGTTTTGGTTTTGGCGATGTCAATGCGTGTGTTTTATTTAAGCGATTTATAGCGTAACTTTACTCAAAATATTGCTATGAATAACAACGACTTAATTACTAAATTAAAAGCTATTATTGCTCCTTATGTTCAAGATGAAGAGGCGTTTAAAGAGCTTTCTGAAAGCACTGATTTTGTAAAAGACCTTAAGATCAATTCGGCCAATTTGGTGGATATCATTCTTGATATTGAGGATAAGTTTGATATCAGACTAGAGAATGAAGATATGGAGCAGATGTTTACTGTTAAATCTGCTATGGATATTGTAAACACAAAGCTAAATAGCTAATGGTAGGCAATGATATTGTTGATATTGGTTTAGCAAAAAAGTCATCCAATTGGACACGTTCAAGATTTTTAGACAAGCTTTTCACCAAGAAAGAACAACAATTAATTTTTCATTCTGAAAATAGTTTTAATATGGTTTGGCGGTTATGGAGCATGAAAGAAGCTGCCTATAAATTATTTACGCAATTAAATCCAGATAGGTTTTATAATCCTAAACAATTTGCATGCTCTATTTATGGAAGCAAAGGAAACGTTAAGCACAACAACTTTCAATGCTATATTAACACCAAAATAACAGCCCAATACATAGTGTCAGAAGCCAGTTTATATAAAACGAAAATGGCTTCTAATTGTATTCACTTTAAAAATTCTAGTTATAAAACTCAAAGTGATACCATAAAACAAGCTTTGCTTTTATCAATATCAGAGCGATTAAATATCTTAAATTCTGAATTGAGAATTTTAAAGTCTGAATTTGGAATACCTTCAGTATATCAAAATTCTAAAGAACTAGAAGTTTCAATATCCATAAGTCATCATGGCCTTTTTGGAGCCTATGTGATAACATAGAGATGAAAACATTACAACAAAGCATCGCATTTATCATCAGGTTTAGAATTGCTATAATGATAATCCTAGCTGTTTTAATGGGGTTTTCTGGCTATCAAACCTTACAGAAATTAAGAGTTGACAATTCTCTATCCATCTGGTTTTTAGAAGATAACCCTAGCTATAGGGCTTATACTAATTATCAGGAAGAATTCGGCTCTGATGAGATTTTTGTTGTCATGTTTCCAGTTGAAAATGCTTTAGAAGAGACAAACATTAATCGATTGAAACAACTTCATACAACTATTGATTCATTAAACTATGTTCAAACATCTTTTAGTTTAGCAAGAGCAACATATCCTATATATGTAAATAATAAAATTGTTTTTGATGATTTATACAACATCAAGCGTAGCGAAAAAGGGTTGAAAAGTCTATTCTCCAAATTGCCAAACATCACAGAGCAACTTGTAACCGAAGATTATAAAAACCTCTTTTTTTATATTCAACTAAAACCCACACCGAATATAGAGAATAGACGTGCGGTTCTTGTACCTGAAATACGTTCTAAAATTGACAGGTATTTTTATGATTATAATATTTCTGGAGCGCCTATTTTAAATGAAGCCTATAGTATTGGGATTTACAAAGAGAGCTTGACCTTTGGTGTATTAACAATAGTAGTAATAACGATAATGCTTTTATTTTTATTACCAAGTATTCGTTATTTACTTATTTCCTTGGCAGCTGTAGCAGTACCAATTTCCCTACTATTTGGCATAATAACAAGTTTTGGGTTTGCTCTTAATATGATTTCTATGCTCATCCCAACAATATTAATGGTATATAGTGTTAGTGATGTGGTACATGTCATCAATATTTACCATAAAGAAGGAATTTTAAACAGCGATTTCTCCAGATTACAATTAATTAAATTGGCAGTAAGGAGGAGTTTTATACCTTGTTTTTATACAACACTAACAACCTTTGTTGGTTATTTTGCCTTATACTTATCACCACTTCCGGCTTTTAAAAACATGGGTGTTTTTACATGTATCGGTTTAATAATAGCGTTTGTTTTAGTTTACGTCATTACTATCATTGGGTTTAGTTTTTTGAACTTGAATTTTATAGCCGCTAAACCTGTTTTGAGCTTGAAGAATTTTAATCAGGATAAAATTATTGTTTGGCTAAATAGGTTTACAACGAAAAACAAACACTCTATCATTGTCATATCTACATTGCTATTAACCTTTGGTTTATATTCTATCTTTAATGTGAAAATTGACACCAATTCACTCGATTTATTAGCTGAAAGTCAAGCTAAAGAAGATTTAAGACTGATTGAAAGTAGGCTCAACAGCAGCTCGAGATTGCAATTGAATATAACCAGCACAAAAGGAACAATGCTTCAAAGAGAAGCATTGAAAAGTCTGGAAGAATTTCAGGACAAGCTTAATGTAAGACCGTTAATGACCTCTCCAGTTTCAGTTATAAATGCAAAATATTTTTTAGAGAAACGTTCGCCTACTTTGTTTCAATCTAATATTTCAAAGGAAAAACAGGACAAAATAATATCTGAAATAGGAACAGAAGCGCCTGCCTTTTTTAAATTATTTTCAGAGGATTTTAAAACTGCAGGAATAACTATTGGGGTAAAGGAGTTAAGAACTTCAGAGTTAGAAGATTTACTAAAAACGATTAAAACTGATTTTACATCCAGCTTCAATACTAAAGCTTATGATCTTAAAATCAACGGCTTTTCTGTTGTTTTTTCTCAATTGAACAGCTTTATTTTGGAAACACAGTTTAAATCTTTTTTTGCTGCATTTTTTGTGACATTTTTAGCATTATGGTTCTTCATAAAAAACTTCAAAACAACAATACTGGTGTTAATTCCTAATATCTTACCACTAGCTATTTTAGCTATTTCTATGAGCCTTTTAAGCATACCTTTGGATGTGTCTACAGCGATGATTACACCAATAATGCTGGGTATTGCCATGGATGACACCATACATTTGGTTTATAAATATAAACGAAGCAATACTATTATTGGCTCGCCTGAAAAGCGGATAGATAATGCTATGTTATATACAGGAAGTGCTTTACTATCTACCACGATAGCTTTGGTTGCTGGCTTTTTGATTATTAGCACTAGTGCTATACCTTCTGTTAGAGATTTTGGTTTACTTTGTGCAGTTACAGTGGCTATTGCATTAATAACTGATATCTTTTACTTACCAGCATTACTAAAGAGGTTTGATAAATAGGAAGACCCTATCGATACTTTTCGAGACAGATAGTTGTTTCTTTTACTATTTTAGAATGATTTTTAAAAAATATAGTTTCATTATCAGTTTCGGCCTCAATTAAATAATAAGATCCTTTAAAATAGGACTGTTTTACTTTTGCTTTCAAGTTAGACTCTGGCACAACTTTTAGTTGATGCGCATATATAATCTGATTATTGATAATGTTGAATTCTTCGAAAAAGGAAGCAATCAAAGGTGTTCCAGGCTTGTTGTAAAGTTTTTCAGGAGAATTTTTTGCGATAATTGATGCTTCATCTAATACGATCATGGTATCCGCATAGCCCAATACATCATCTTTATCATGCGTAGCCACAACACAGGAGATATTCTTGTCTTTTAAATACTTAAAAAGGTTCCGTCTAAGACTTTGCTTCTTGAAATTGTCTATATGACTAAAAGGTTCATCGAGCAAGATAATCTCGGGCTGCCTGGCAAGTGCTCTAGCTAAAGCAACACGTTGCTTTTGTCCACCACTCAATAATTTCACTTTAGTTTTAGCGAAATCAGATAATTGTACAACGTCTAAAAGTTCCGCTATTCTTGCTTTTTTTTCATCTGGGAAGAAGTTGGACAGATGCTTTCCCACGTTTTCTTCCACTGACGTAAAAGGCATCAAATCAAATTCTTGGGTCACTTGTTTCATGAATTCATAACCCACGACAAGATTGAATTTTGGGCCCAGAATTTCAATATTCTTCCAGAGAATTTGACCTTCATCCAGATCATACTCGCCGTATATTAGTTTCAATAGTGTGCTTTTGCCAGAGCCACTTTCACCAATAATGGCTAGATGCTCTCCTTCCTTTATGGAAAAGGAGATGTCCTTTAGAACCGGGGTTTTCGCATAACCAAAAGAGATGTTATTAACGTGAAGCATAGCATTCAAAATAGGATAAAAAAAATTCGCTTGAAGTTCAAGCGAATTTTAAATGTTACTAATAATACTTAACCTTTTACTTTCTCTTTTGTTTTACTTGGCAATACATCAAAGCCCATATTGTATAGCGTAAAACCAAAGATATCTGCATATTGCTCAATAGTTTTGCTTACAGGTGTTCCTGCACCATGACCGGCCTTGGTCTCAATCCGGATAAGTGTTGGATTTGTGCCGGATTGCTTACTTTGTAATTCTGCGGCAAATTTAAAACTATGAGCCGGGACTACGCGGTCATCATGATCACCAGTGGTGACCAACGTTGCTGGGTAGGTAACACCTTCTTTAATATTATGAAGAGGTGAATATCCTTTTAAATAGGCAAACATCTCCTCACTCTGTTCTGACGTCCCATAGTCGTAAGCCCAACCAGCTCCAGCGGTAAAAGTATGGTAACGCAGCATGTCCAAAACTCCTACAGCAGGTAATGCTACCTTCATTAAATCAGGACGTTGGGTCATAGTGGCACCAACTAATAGCCCACCGTTGGACCCCCCGCGAATTGCCAAGAAGTCTGGTGATGTGTAATTGGTATCAATTAAGTATTCAGCAGCTGCAATAAAATCATCGAATACATTCTGCTTTTTCATTTGTGTGCCTGCATCATGCCATTCTTTACCGTATTCTCCACCGCCTCGTAAATTGGGAACGGCGTAAACACCGCCTTGCTCTAACCATACTGCATTCGTGATACTAAAAGAAGGTGTCAAACTAATATTGAACCCTCCATAACCGTATAGAATAGTTGGATTTTTGCCATTTAACTCCAACCCTTTTTTATGAGTTATGATCATCGGGACTTTAGTTCCATCTTTAGACGTATAGAACACTTGATTACTTTCGTAATCATCACTATTGAAATCCGCACCTGACTTTCGATATACTTCAGACAAGCCTTCTTTCGCTTTATATGTATACGTTGTACCTGGTGTAATATAGTTAGTGAATGAATAATATAATATTTTATCCTCCTTTTTACCACCAAAACTACTTGCACTACCTATACCTGGTAATTCAACATCCCTGATAAATTTGCCATCATAGTCATACTGCTTGACCTTTGAAATGGCGTCTACCATATATTCGGCAAAGAAATAACCAGAACCTGTAGCTGGACTCAGTACATGTTCTGTTTCAGGGATGAAATCTTGCCAATTATCGGGTGTGGGGTTTGATGCATCAACGCTTATTATTTTCTTATTGGGTGCATTCAGGTTTGTAACTAAGTAAAGCTTACTCCCATCATTTTCAATAAAATTGGTATCAGAATCCGTATGGTCCAGAATTGTAATTAGTTTATTATCAGGACTTGACAGGTCTTTCATGAACAACTTATTTCCCGATGTAGATGTACGCGCACTTATAAAAAGATAACGATCATCTTCAGTGACTCCTGCGCCAATATAGCGATGCTTTTCTGCCGGTGTACCACCAAAGATCAATTCGTCCTGGTTCTGTTTGGTCCCTAACGTATGATAATATACTTTGTGTTGATCGGTCTTAGCGGATAATTCACTACCCTTTGGCTTATCGTAACTGGAATAATAGAAGCCTTTATTGCCTCTCCAAGAAACACCACTGAATTTAATATCCACTAGTGTGTCTTCTATGCGTTCAGTTTTTTCAACATCAATTACTATGACCTTTCTCCAGTCACTTCCGCCTTCAGAAATAGAATAAGCAGCTAATTTTCCATTTTTCGAGAAACTGAGTCCTGCCAATGAGGTGGTGCCATCTTCACTAAACGTATTTGGGTCTAGAAACACTTCAGGGTCGTCCTTTCCTTTTTGCCGATAGACCACATATTGATCTTGTAGACCGTCGTTCTTATAAAAATAGGTGTAATCACCCTCTTTGAAAGGAGCGCTTATTTTTTCATAATTCCACATTTTTTCCAATCGCTCTTTTAGCTCTTTCCTAAAGGGAATCGTATCTAGGTAACCAAAAGTGACTTCATTTTGTGCTTTCACCCATTCTCCGGTCTCTTCACTCATGTCGTCCTCTAACCAGCGATAAGGATCTTTTACGTCATTTCCGAAATAAGTGTCTACGGAATCGGCTGTTTTTGTTTCTGGATAATTCACTGCGATGTTTCTTTCTTTCTTTTGAGTATTGTCGGTCTTGCACGACACCATTAAAATAATGGTAAATAAACAAATTGTTAAATTCTTCATGATGTCCTTTTTTAGTAGAATTTCAAATTTAGATCAAAAAAAGCCCTGATTATTGCAAATCAAGGCTTTTTTAATTGTTTTATTTAATGAGTTCATTATTGCTTAATGAACTTCTGGACCTTCGCTTTGCCATCGGATATTAAACGAAGAATATAATTACCAGAACTTAATTGAGCAATGTTGATGGAATTGGATTCCAGTTTTGCATTCATGACACGTTTACCAGTCGCATCAAAAATTGAAAAAATCGGATTCTGTAAATTGGCAGAATAGGATAGATTCAAGACCTCTTTTGCTGGATTAGGATGTAGAATCAAGTTGGTGGATTCTGATTCCTCAACACCTAGTGAGTAACTGCCTTCAGTGACTATTAAAGTTGCATTTAGTGTAGGATTGTTAATAACGTCTATGGTTCCCGATGGCCAATATATGGTTATATCATCAACATTAGTTCTACCGGTCTCAGATGCTCCAAAACCAAAATGAGTGGCTAACGAGCTCATGTGAGAAAAACTCTGACCAGATCTAACCTCTCTTATTTGCTTGCCGAAAGATCCTGTTGCTTCAATTCTTGCACCAATACCATTTCTGTTGCTTTCTACGCCAATGGTATTGATTTTGATCCAATCATTAGAATTGCCATTGTTTTTATAGATCGTGTTGCCATTTACAACATCAAGATCACCATCATTATCAATATCGCCTATAGCGCCTTCATCGAAATTTAGACTTTGTCCTGAGAAAGAATTATTTCCATTATTAAGATAAAGTTCATTATTCAATTCAGAAAAAATGTCGATATCACCATCATTGTCAAAATCTCCCGCTGCATTTTCCCAAGCCCCAAGATCGGCAGACGAAATTCCAGTTGAGCCAATAATATCAGTAAAGTTAGCAGTACCAGTTTCCATAAGATTATTTCTATAATACCTATTGGCAGCAATTGGCCCTCCAGAATGAGTAACGATAAAAGCATCCATGTCACCATCATTATCCAAGTCCTCAAAAACGGTAGCCCACGATTGTGCATTATCTGCAATGCCTAAAGATGCCGCTACTTCTGTAAATGTGCCATCGCCGTTGTTTCTATACATCAAATTAGTTCGTTCAATGTCCCCATGAGACGAGCCTTGACGGCATTTTGTAATATAAAGATCAATATCCCTATCATTATCATAATCGACCCATATTGCGGCATAATTGCCAGCAAGATCTGCCGTCACTATTAAACTCTGGTCCTCATCAAGCACACCTGAGCCATTGTTTCGGTAAGGATGACTTTGATCAACATCATGACATACAAAAGCATCTAAATGTCCATCATTATCTATATCTGCCATGGTAGAGCGTTGGCAAAAGATATAATCGGTTTGAGAATTATCAGCCGTAAAGGAAGTCGCTGAATTATTATAAACGAAAGAGACTCTCTGGCTACCGCCTAAAAGCAAATCGTTATAACCGTCACCATTAATATCCCCAGCGGCAATGCTCCAACTAGGCGAATTCTGTTGTTGTGGCGAAGGCGTAAACGTTTGTTCTGAAAAACCATTTGTGGTTTGAAAACTAATATTCACTTGGCTCCCGTTAACCCGTACAATGTCGTCAAGATGATCATTATTCATATCAACAACACAACTTTGGGCTCCTGAAAATGGCCCTAAGGATGATGTGTCTGTCGTGAAACTTACTTGTGCATTAGCCGATAAACAGAGCAGACTGAAGATGCTTAATGCTAATTTAGAAAAAGTAATTTTTAATTTCATATGTTCTAATTTATAAAGGGATCTGAATATTTTTCGTCACTAATAACACTGTTATCCGTTAGTGTTTTCATGAAAGCGATCAATGCATCCTTTTGTTCTTGGTTAAAGTCTAAAAGTACTGGCTCATCCCAAGGTTGTACCATTGTAGCCGATAAGTTTGGATGATATTTAACACCTTCACTATAATGATCGATGACTTCTTCTAAAGTTGCAAAACGACCATCATGCATGTATGGAGCTGTGAGTTCTATATTACGAATCGTTGGAGATTTAAAGAATCCATAAAGTGACTCATTGTTTTCAACTTCACCAATACCATTGTCTTCAACATTGAAGTCTTCATCGAGACCAATATTTTTAGGTTCGTTCCCCGAAAAAATAATGTGATTCGCATTTACTTCATCCAAGAAAATGGGTGTTGAATTCGGTAAATGACAAGAAGCACAATTCCCCATTAAACCAGGGTCGTATTGCCCGGTAAATATAAAACGTCCTAGATTTTCTTCTTCGGTAAAATTTGGAAAATCTTCCAAAATACTTCCAGCTTGAGCTAAGCCCTCATCGTATTTTGAATTGAAGGAAACTATGGAGCGAACAAATTGAGAAAGCGCTCCAGAAATTCTATTTGGCGTTATATTGTCATCGCCAAAGGCATTTGTAAATAACACATTGTAATATTCGAGTTGCGAAAGTTTATCGATCAATACTGGAATAGGCATTCCCATTTCAATAGGGTCCTGAATTGGCCTAAGAACTTGGTCTTCAAGCGTACTTGCCCTATGATCCCAAAACATGTTTACATCTTGATAAAATCTTACATTTATCAGGGGCATCGAGTTACGTCGTGTCAACCCCCCAAGAAAGCCAGTACTTTTGACTCCTGGATCTGAGAATGAATTTTCCTGTAGGTGACAGGAAGCACATGAGGTGGTATTATTTTCTGAAAGATTCTTATCATAGAAAAGGACCCTGCCCAAAGTTGCCCCTTCATTTGTAATTGGATTATTATTAGGCGTATTGTCAAACCCCATAACGGTCTCATTCATAAAAGTTGAGAGTGGGATATTTTCATAATCAAAAGGCGATTCTGGTAAATTCAATACTTCTGCCACTGGATCTATGGGAACAATAATTTCATCATCATTACATGAAATAAACAATGGAATGAATAAAATAAAGTAAAACTTCTTCATAATCTTTGGATAAAGGGCTCATCAAAGTAAGATTATTTATGAAGGTATTCACATATTGATCGGTAAATAATTAAAAAAAGGGGTGATTGGTATTGTTAAAGAACAAAAATGAGCTTTATATTAAGTCATTTTCCAATAAATATTCAGCAATTTGAACAGCATTTGTAGCAGCACCTTTTCTGAGGTTATCACTTACGATCCACATATTTAAAGTGTTGGGTTGGGAACCATCTCTTCTAATGCGACCTACAAAAACATCGTCTTTACCGTGTGCGTAGATCGGCATAGGATAGGTGTTAACATCGGGGTTGTCCTGCACAACGATACCTGAAGTATTACTTAATAAAGAACGAACTTTTGAGAGTTCAAAATCATTATCGAATTCTACATTCACAGACTCACTATGTCCTCCAGCTGTGGGTATTCTGACAGCCGTAGCCGTAACAGCAATGGATTTGTCATCGAGTATTTTTTGGGTTTCACGGACGAGTTTCATTTCCTCTTTTGTGTACCCATTTTCTTCAAACACATCGCAGTGTGGCAAGGCATTTTTATGAATTGGATACGGATAGGCCATTTCGCCCTTTATCCCTGCAATTTCGTTTTCAAGTTGTTGTACCGCTTTCAAGCCTGTTCCAGATACTGATTGATATGTTGAAATCACTAAACGTTTTATTTTGTATTCTCTATGTAAAGGGGCCAAGGCCATAACAAGCTGAATGGTAGAACAGTTAGGATTAGCGATAATTTTATCTTCAGACGTCAAGGAACTGGCATTGATTTCTGGCACTACCAATTTTTTATTGACATCCATTCGCCATGCGGAAGAATTATCAATTACTGTTGTGCCAACTTCTGCGAATTTAGGAGCCCATTCCATAGAGGCGCTTCCACCGGCAGAAAACAAGGCAATATCAGGTCTTGCGTTTACTGCATCTTGGAGACTTATTACTTTATATTTAGATTCCTTATAGGATATTTCTTTTCCAACACTTCGTTCTGAAGCTACGGGAATCAACTCTGAAATCGGCAGATTTCTTTCTTCAAGCACTTTTAACATGACTTGACCAACCATACCCGTAACGCCTACAATTGCTACTCTCATAACTAGATTATTTAGCTGCAAACTTATGGCATTTCATTAATTAAACAGAGTAAGTTTTAATAAAAATATGGCTTATGAATTGTGGTTTATTTAAAATTTAATCGCTTTTATTGAAAAATGAATAATCCTAAAAATAAAAACCCAGACAATAATTGTCTGGGTTTAGTTAAAAATATGTAGTGTAGCGGTTAGCTAAACGTTCTTATTTTTTGAGAGCGTCCCTGATTTCCATTAGAAGAGCATTATCAGATGGTCCTGCAGGAGGTGCGTCAACGGGTGGTTTTTTCATTTTGTTATAAGCCTTTACAAGCATGAACATCACCAAGCCAACAATTAGTAAGTTAATGATCGTATTGACCCAAGTACCCCAAGTAATTGCATTTTCTGGTGTAGTGATCGCTCCAGCTGCATCTACAACTGCTTCGTCAAGAATAAATTTCTTGTCAGCAAAATCCGTACCTCCAGTAAAATGACCTACAAACGGCATGACAATGTTGTTAACGAACCCTTTAACAACCGCGCCAATGGCACCCGCCATGATCACGGCAACGGCAAACTCTATAACATTGCCACCAGTAATAAATTCTTTAAATTCTTTTAACATGATATTTCCTATTTATTAGTTAATTGGGGCAAAATTAGTTAAAATTTTAACATTTGAAGAAAATGCTGAAAAGTCTCCAACAAACTTATCGATAAAATACACGTTTTACCCGTTGAGATACCGAAGTTAGTAATTCATATGAGATTGTTCCTATATTTTCAGCCAATGTATCGGCTCTATGGTCTTCACCAAAAATAATGACTTCGTCTCCTTCATTACAATCAATACCAGTAATATTGATCATGAGCATGTCCATGCAAACATTCCCAATAATGGGCGCTTTTGTATCATTTATATAGACGAAGCCCATACCATTTCCGTATAATCTACTAATGCCATCGGCATGGCCAATGGGTATTGTAGCTGTTTTTTCAAATCCTGAGGATTTGTGGGCCCTATTATAGCCTACCGTTTCTCCTTTTTCGACCACATGAATCTGTGAGATAACAGACTTTAATGTGGCAATGGGTCTTAAGTTTTCATTTTCTTTTGAAGAATTCCCATAACCATACAATCCAATCCCGGAGCGTACCATATCAAAATGTGCTTCTGGATAATTGAATATTCCAGAAGTATTGGTCATATGCCTTATCGGTGTATACCCCAACTTATTAATAAGATCAGATGAGGTTTTCTTAAAACTGCTTATCTGGGTTAGAGAAAATTCCTTTTCATCAAGGTCCTCGCTAGCCGCTAAATGAGAAAAGACGGATTTTACCTTTATAGAAGAGGTGTTTGTCAACTGATCTATTATACGGTCTACATCATTTTCCCAAAATCCCAAACGATTTAATCCTGTGTTGATCTTTATATGAATGGGGTAACTATCTTGATTTTCTTGCTCAGCAACTTTAATAAAAGATTTCAATATTCGTGCGCTATAAATACTTGGCTCCAAACAACGTTCAATTAACAATTTAAAATTTATGGGTTGAGGATGTAAAACCAATATCGGGGCACTTACTCCAGCATCCCTTAGGGCAACACCTTCATGAGCATAGGCGACCGCAAGATAGTCAACCTTGAGTTCTTCTTGTAAATACTTGGCAATTTCAATGGCATCAGAACCGTATGCAAAAGCCTTTACAACAGCCAGGATTTTTGTCTTCGGGTCAATTCTGGATTTAAGGTAGCGAAAGTTGTGATTTAATGCCTTGAGGTCGATTTCAAGAACGGTCTCGTTTACTTTAGGCATTGCTATTCTTTGGTTTTGAAGATATCTCTTGTGCATCTTTAACTCTCATGTTACGCACTTTATCTCGCAACATGGCTTTATAAAAAGCGGCTCGACTCAAAGGTTCATATTCATCAATTTCACCAAGTAATACCAGATCATCGCTTTTCGCCTTTCTGTAACTGTATTGCGCTAAATTACCCGTTCTTGTACAAACAGCATGCACTTTGGTAACATATTCTGCAGTTGCCATTAAATTGGGCATAGGGCCAAAGGGATTGCCTTTAAAATCCATATCCAATCCAGCAACTATTACCCGAACTCCTTTATTGGCGAGGTCATTGCAAACTCTCACAATTTCATCATCAAAAAACTGTGCCTCATCAATACCCACGACATCAACGCCATCTGCTAAGATTGGAATATTAGCGGCAGCAGGAACAGGTGTCGATCTAATTTCGTTGCTATCGTGAGAAACCACCTTATCTTCATCATAGCGCCTATCAATTGCTGGTTTGAAGATTTCCACTTTTTGTCTTGCGAATTGCGCACGCTTCAAACGTCTTATCAATTCCTCTGTCTTACCCGAAAACATGGATCCACAGATGACTTCTATCCACCCAAATTGTTCTTTATGATTTACCGTATTTTCGAGAAACATTTTGTAATTTTAACACTAAAACGAGGCTAAGTGTCGTTTTGTATAAAGGTGACATAAATTTATCAAAAATCAAAAGATGAATCACCACGAAATTTTAAAGTTATGAAGAAGAAGCTAGAATCGGAGTTAGTGAGTATTGCACATCGCATCTTAAAACTCAAAGGGAAGGAAGATGTTATGCGCATGCATCGAGAAGTAGGTGAATTGTATGAAAAATTAAGTGTCTTGAAATTCGCACATGAGAATTTTGAAGACGATTTGCCAACCATAGGAAATGACTCATCATTTTTTGATATGTTGGATGCCGCTTTCAACAATAAAGTGAGTGATAATATTGAGGTCGAAGACAAGATCTATATCAACTTAGACGACATTGAGGACGATGGAATCATGGAGCCTGTGATGGAGAAAATCAAGGACATCGTTGCTCAAATGCCTCCAGAAACAGAGAAAATCGATAAAATATTTGAAGAAGCGATTTCTACAAAATTATATCACAAGAATGACTTTGAAGAAATCACGGCAGATTTCAAGGAGATGCCTGTTTTTGATCCCGTTGAAGAAAAGGGGAGTGGACCGAAAAAAGATGTCAAGAAATCACTTAACGATAAACTTAAAGGTGGATTTGTAATTGGATTGAATGATAAAATTGCTTTTATCAAGCATTTGTTTGATGGGAAGGCGGAAGACTTGGATCGGGTAATTTCACAGTTGAATACTGTTGCTTCTTTTAAAGAAGCGGAGCATATGATCAAAGCCAAGGTCAAGCCGGATCATAATTTTTGGATTGGTAAAGAAGAGTATGCTGAACGTTTCATGGGAATCGTGGAAGCCAAGTTCGACCAATGAGCAAACTCTTTATTGTACCAACACCTATTGGGAATTTAAAGGATATTACGCTGAGGGCTATTGAGGTCCTCAATGAGGTAGATTTAATTCTGGCGGAGGATACTCGAACCTCCGGAAAATTACTTAAGCATTTTGAGATTACCACGCGAACTCAATCTCATCATATGCATAACGAGCATAAAACGATTGCTGGTTTGATTCAGAAGTTAAAAAGTGGAATTTCCATCGCCTTGATCAGTGATGCTGGTACGCCTGCTATTTCAGATCCAGGATTCTTATTGACGCGCGCTTGTATTGAGAATGGTATTGAAGTGGATTGTCTCCCAGGAGCCACAGCATTTGTTCCGGCCTTGGTTAATTCAGGATTGCCAAATGATAAATTTGTTTTTGAGGGATTCTTGCCCGTCAAGAAAGGTCGGCAAACGCGATTGCAACTATTATCTGAAGAAAAAAGGACGATTATCTTTTATGAATCTCCCCATAAATTGCTAAAGACCCTCGCAAATTTTGTAGAGTTTTTTGGAACAGACAGACCGGTCTCTGTATCTCGTGAGTTGACTAAGTTATATGAAGAAACCATTCGAGGCACAGCCTCAGAGGTTTTAGATTACTACACCAATAAACCCCCGAAAGGTGAAATTGTTGTCGTAGTTGCGGGCAAGAAATAATCGCCAGATTTAAAATTTATTAATAATACTGAAAAGGATATTAGTCATAGAAATAAACTAATTTTTAATATGAATATTTTTACTAAACGAACGGCTTTTTACATGTCAATACTAGCTTTAGTTGCTTGTAATAGAGAAGAAAAGATTCCAACTTTAAACTTTCAACCGACAGATCTATCTACAGAAAGCATAATACCTAAACCATTTGCAACAATAGCAACAAATGAAGGCTTTTCTCTAGATCAACACACAACAATATCTGTTTCTGAGACATCAGAAGACCTTATCAATCTCACTGAGTTTTTATCAAAAAAAATAAAAGCTAAGACAGGGTTAGATATTGTTTTGGCGGACACGGAAACACCTCAAAGAGGCACGGTAATTTATATTAAAAAAACGAATGCTTTAGATCTAAAAGGAACAGAAGCATATCAGCTAAATATAACTCGCGATTCACTTATTCTAAGTTCAAGTCAAACGTCAGGGTTATTTCGTGGAATGCAAACATTAAGACAGGTTATTCCTGAAAACAGTAATGACACTATAACAACTTATAAAACTTGGCCAATTCCCACAGGGAAAATCAATGATAAACCTCAATTCGAATATAGAGGAACTATGTTAGACGTTGCTCGTCATTTTTTTAGTATTGAGGATGTGAAAAAATACATCGATATACTCGCGTATTATAAGTATAACACCTTGCACTTGCATCTTTCTGATGACCAAGGATGGAGAATTGAAATAAAATCTTGGCCCTTGCTTACCAAAATTGGAGGTAGTACAGAGGTAGGAGGTGGAGAAGGTGGCTTTTATACTCAAGAGGAATATGTCGAACTTGTAAACTATGCGGCCAAGCACTATATTACGATTGTACCTGAGATTGATATGCCAGGACACACTAATGCGGCTTCAGTTTCTTATCCGACCTTAAACGGAAATGGGATTACTCCTGAACTTTACGAGGGAACAGATGTAGGGAAAAGCACTTGGGATACTAGAAAAGACGAGGTTTATACTTTTATTGACGATGTTGTAGGAGAGATTTCTGCACTAACTCCTGGTCCATATTTTCATATTGGTGGTGATGAAAGTCATGTAACCAAAAAAGAAGATTATATATATTTTGTAGAGAGGGTTGAAGAAATTGTACAAAAACATGGCAAGCGAATGATTGGTTGGGATGAAATTGCTACAGCCGATATCGACTCTAATTCTATTTCGCAATTTTGGGCAAGTAAGGAAAATGCGCATCTGGCTATTAAAAAAGGAATGAAAATTATTTTATCCCCAGCTAAGAAAGCCTATCTAGACATGAAGTATGATAAAGAATCTAAGTACGGGTTAACTTGGTCTGGATATATACCAGTAGACACAGCTTATATTTGGACGCCCGAAACATACGAGGAAATCCCTTTAAAAAACATAATGGGAATAGAAGCGCCCCTTTGGTCTGAAACCATTAGTAATATAGATGAACTAGAATATCTCGCTTTTCCTCGTGCCATTGGTTATGCAGAATTAGGATGGAGCATAAAGGAGAATCGTAATTGGGAAGACTATAAGAAACGTTTGGGAAATCAAGCACTTTTTCTGGATCGGATGAATGTAAAATACTATCCATCATCGCAAATCGACTGGAATACAAACTAGCGTATATGAAAGAGGGAAAAGAGTAAATATGGAGGACGTATTACATGATATTGGTCAATGCAATATTTGCTCAGAGTATTTGCAATTAGGACCTAGACCTGTAGTATCTGCCCATCCTCGATCCAAAATCATAATAATTGGTCAAGCACCCGGTACTAAAGTGCATAATTCCGGAATTCCATGGGATGATGCCAGTGGAAAACAATTACGGAAATGGCTAAATGTGTCTGATGCAGATTTTTATAATGAAGAAAAATTCGCAATTATGCCTATGGGATTTTGTTATCCTGGAAAAGGGAAAAGTGGTGATTTACCCCCTAGAAAGGAATGTGCACCACAATGGCACGACTTGCTTCTAAGTAAAATGCCAAATTTGGAATTGGTGATATTGATTGGGATGTATGCCCAGAGTTATTATTTAAAGAAAGATGTCAAGAGAAACCTAACTGAAACTGTTGTAAATTTCAAGGATTACTTACCTAACTATTTTGTGCTGCCACATCCATCTCCGCGCAATAGGTTTTGGTTAACGAAAAACCCGTGGTTCGAGGATGAGGTAATTCCATTACTAAAGAACACCGTACAAGAAATAATATCATGAACATATCATTATGATGAAAAAATCTATTCTAATAATTGCTTTATTAATGAGTCTTCTTTCTTGTAGAAAGAATGAATCCAGCCAATTAGAGAATGTTTCTGTTGAGTATCTAGACATTCTGGATAAAGAGTTTTCTGGAGCCCTTGCATATGAGACTACGGCCTTTATAGAGCAATATTGGCGTATTGCTGGTAATACGGGGTTCAACGCCTCTGTTTACAGGATTGCTGAAGAATTGGAGGAAGCAGGCTATGTTATGGAAGAGAACTCTCAACCATCAGACCTTTTTACCTATAGAATAGAAAAACGACCTCTTAAAGGTCCAACTTGGGAACCCGTTGATGCTGAGGTTTTAATAAACAACGAGGCCACGCCTTTACTGAAGCATAACACTAACAGAAACATGATTGCGCGGAATTCATTTAGCACCCCTAAAGAAGGCATTTCTGGCGAAGTCATTCATGTGAAAGATCTATCGGAGTTGAAGGATATGGATGTAAATGGAAAAATTGTTTTTGCGGAAGTTGGTCCATATGCACTATTCAGGAATTCGATCATAGAAAAAGGGGCTCTTGGTGTAATCACCTATAGTAATCCAAAATACTTGAAACCGGAAGTCAATACAACCTCTATTCAGTTTAGGTCGATTCCAATGGATGAGGAAAATAAACCATGGGCAATTGCCTTATCCTATGCTGCCAAGGAGCGATTATTGAATAGATTGACCAAGGGTAAAGTGACCTTGAATGTCACCATAGAAACCAAGGTGTATCCATCAGAAGAACTGACCATAGTAGCGGATATTAAGGGAATGAAAAGCCCGAAGAAACGATTGGTGTTTAGTGCACATATCCAAGAACCTGGTGCCAACGACAATGCTTCGGGTGCAGGCGTTGCCCTAGAAATGGCTAAAACCACAGCAACCTTGATCAAGGGAAACAAGATCGATCACAATAGAACACTGACATTTTTGTGGGGTGACGAAATCATTTCCACTAAACGATATGTTGAAGAAGATAGCATTAGGGCAAAGGATATTAAATGGGGAATCAGTCTCGATATGGTAGGAGAAAACACTGCTATTACAGGAGGCACATTCTTGATTGAAAAAATGCCTGACCCAAGTGCCATTTGGACAAGAGGTAATGATAAACATACAGAGTGGGGCGGTCAGGTGATGACGCTTGAGCAAATGAAACCACATTACTTAAATGATTTCTTGTTTTCAATTTTTAAAGAACAAGGAAAGCGCACTAATTGGGAAGTAGCGGTAAATCCATTTGAAGGCGGTAGTGATCATGTGCCGTTTTTACGAGGGGATATTCCAAGCGTGTTGTTTTGGCATTTTACAGACCAGTTCTATCATACCGATAACGACCGTTTGGATAAGGTGTCCAAAACCACTTTGAAAAATGTGGGGACAGCTGCATTAGCTTCAGCATATTCACTTCTAAATTCGGATGAGAATACAGCTAGCTCTGTTATACAATCTATTGAAGCAGCAGCATTGACAAGATTGAATGAAGAATTAAAACAAGGCAAAATCGCCCTTGCAAATGGCGATGCCTTGGAGATTCAGATCCAAATTATAAAGGCCTGGGAAGATTGGTATATAAAGGCATTGGAAACCACGAATGATATGGTCAGTGATGAGTCGCTAATTACGCGTGATATTGAAAAAACGCAGAATTTAGTTCAAGCGTCTGCTCTGGAAATAATAAAGCAGCTTAGGGATTAAACATGCTTCCCTTTCTCCCAGCCATGTTTTCCAAGATATTGGTCACCACTTTCAACAGCGCCATCTTCAATGCTGGTGCCCATTGAATCATTCCAACGATTCAGATAGCCAAAGAGAGAAATAACACCTAACATCTCCACAATTTCCCCTTCATTCCAATGTTCATACAGACGTTTTTTAATGCTCTCATCAACACCGTTAGGCACTTGAGAGGCCACTAAAGAAAAGTCCAATGCCGCTCTTTCTGCTTCTGAAAACGCTGGATGCGTTCTGTATTCCCATATATTATCGAGTTGCTCTTGTTCTGCTCCGTAGCGTTCTGCAGCCCGAATGGCATGTGCTTGACAATAACGACAGCCAGTAGAATTACTACTAACCCAAGCAATCATGCGCTTAAGAGCGGAGGTCACTCGGCCTTCATTCGCCATGACCGCCTTATTAAGATTAATGAATGCCTTACTTATGGCCGGACGACGTTGCATGGTCAACACCGAATTTGGGCAAAAACCGAGGGTTTCGTTAAAAAATTCTGCTAGTTCTTTGGTTTCGGAATCGTGTTCTGCTGATAGTGGAGTAACTAAAGGCATAATTATTAGTATGATTAAATTTGTTCAGCTTGAATTTGTTGCATCGAAGTTACGAAACTTTTTCGCGATTCTTTTTTAAAAGAATCGCCCCTATTTTCGTAATTTGTCATTCTAAATACTATACTATTTATGTCACAAAAAGTCACCACACATTGGAAAGGGAATATGCAGTTTGAATCTGACAATCCGAATGGTAAAACAGTATTGATGGATACTTCACCCGAAAGCGGAGGCCATAACTCTGGTCTTAGTCCCAAAGCAATGATGTTATCCTCTTTGGCTGGATGTTCTGGATTGGACGTCGTTTCTATCCTAGATAAAATGAAGGTTAAAATTTCTGATTTTAGAATCGATTGCTACGGGGAACTAACAGATGAACACCCTAAATATTACGATACGGTATCAGTTGAATACCATTTTTATGGGGAAGACTTAAATCAAGATAAGATCAAAAAAGCGGTAGACCTTTCAGTTGATAAATACTGCGGTGTTATGGAAATGTTCCGACGTTTTGCCAAAGTGACAACAGAAATCCACTATCACTCCTCTTAAAATAGAGAATATTTTCTATATTAGCATATGCGCTGGACCCTCAAACCAAAACCAGATTCTCAAAAAACAAGAGCATTACAGGAAGCCTTAAAAGTAGATGAAATCTTTGCCGCTTTATTACTTCAGCGTGGCATTGAAACGTATGAAGAGGCTAAAACTTTCTTCAGGCCCAGTTTGGATGATCTACATGATCCTTTTTTAATGAAGGATATGGACAAGGCTGTGGCGCGTATCGAAACTGCGATTCTTCAAAAAGAAAACATATTGGTTTACGGAGATTATGACGTAGATGGTACTACAAGTGTTGCCTTGATGTCTTCGTATTTAAAAACCAAGCAAGACAACATTGCAACCTATATTCCGGATCGTTATGATGAAGGCTATGGCATCTCGTATAAAGGCATAGATTTCGCTAGCGACAATGATTTTTCTTTGATCATTGCATTAGACTGTGGTATTAAAGCCATAGATAAAGTAGTATATGCAAAAGAAAAGGGCATCGATTTTATAATTTGTGACCATCATAGACCAAGCGAAACCCTTCCTGCAGCAGCTGCCGTATTAGACCCAAAAAGAGATGATTGTAAATATCCATATAAAGAATTATGTGGCTGTGGCGTTGGTTTTAAACTCATTCAAGCATTGGCGTCAAAGGAAGGAAAGACCGTTGAGGACTTAGTGGAATACTTAGATTTGGTTGCTACTGCTATTGGAGCAGATATTGTTCCTATTACCGGTGAGAATCGAGCATTGGCGTATTTCGGACTTCAAGTAATAAATACCCAACCTCGAATAGGGTTTAAGGCTATTTTAAAAGAGGTCCAGAAAACAGAATTGACCATAACCGATGTGGTTTTTACCATTGCACCTCGTATCAACGCTGCCGGACGCATGAAGCATGGAAATCATGCAGTGACGCTTCTCACTGCAACAGACATTAATTTTGCTGCAGAAAGTGCTATGGATATAGAGCAATTCAATACAGATAGACGAGAAGCAGATAAAAGGATTACCCAAGAAGCGCTTGAACAGATAGAAGAAAATGATGAGCAAGAGGGCTTTACCACCGTGGTATACAATGAGAATTGGCATAAAGGGGTTATTGGGATCGTTGCTTCGAGGTTGACGGAAACGTATTATAGGCCGACATTGGTTTTCACTAAGAGTGGTAATAAATTGGCGGCCTCAGCGAGATCGGTCAAAGGGTTCGATGTGTATAACGCATTAGAAGCCTGTGCAGAACATATAGAACAATTCGGAGGCCATATGTATGCGGCAGGACTGACGCTTAAGACCAAAAATTATAAGGCGTTTAAACAGGCTTTTGAAGATGAAGTTTCTAAAACCATTGATCCAAATTTATTGATCCCTGAAATTAAGATTGATACCAGACTGGAGCTACATCAAATAGATAAAAAGTTAATGCGCATCGTTAAGCAATTTGCGCCTTTCGGACCAGGAAATATGGCGCCAGTGTTTATGAGTCAAGACCTACAAGACTCTGGATATAGCAAAAGAGTGGGTGAGGACAAATCGCATTTGCGAATAACCGTGACCCAAAACGGAATGAATAACATCTCAGGAATAGGATTTGGGATGGGAGATAAATTTGAATTAATTGAAAATAAACGACTGTTTAAAGCGGCATATACTATTAATGAGAATGTTTGGAATGGCGTTACCTCCATTCAATTAATGCTAAAAGATATTAAGCCCTGATTTCTATGTCGAAAAAAGATCCATACGAATCGCTTCGAATCAAGGAATTCAGGATTTTTATCTTACTTCGATTTGCTTTGGTTTTTGGATGGTCCATGCAATTCATAGTAATAGAATGGCAGGTATATTCTTTAACAAAAGACCCGTTGTCTTTAGGTATTATTGGCCTTATGGAAATCATTCCAGCCTTTTCAATGGCCTTGTTTGCCGGGCATATTGTTGATCAAAAAGAGAAGCGAAATCTATTGGCAACATGCATTACAGCTTTTTCTCTTATTAGCCTAGGGCTTTTTCTACTCACATGGCCAAAGATCGTTGGAGACTGGTCCAAAAACAGCATCTTATACAGTATTTATGGCCTGGTGTTTTTCGGAGGATTCTTACGTTCGTTTTTCGGGCCAACCATCTTTTCCTTAATAGCGTTAATTGTTCCCAAGAAAATGTATCCTAACGCCGCCACATGGAGTAGCTCCACATGGCAAATGGCATCTGTTTTGGGGCCAGCGTTTGCAGGGTTCTCTATAGGGTGGATAGGCGTACATTGGTCTTTATGTATCATATTCGGGCTAGTGGTTTTGTCTTTAATAATTCTTTTACAGATTGAGAAGAAGCCTATTCTCAATCCGAAGATTGGAGAACCAGTGATGAAAAGCTTAAAAGAGGGCGTGCGTTTCGTCTTTAAGACCAAGGCTATACTGGGGGCTCTTACATTGGATATGGTCGCGGTTCTTTTTGGAGGAGCCATCGCGTTGTTACCAATATTTGCGCAGGATATCTTGAAAGTAGGTTCTGAAGGATTTGGAGTACTTAGAGCGGCACCGGCTGTCGGGGCATTCTTGACCATGTTAGTAACAGCATATATTCCAATCACTAAAAAAGCAGGGATGAAATTGCTAGGAGCCATATTTGGGTTTGGGATATGCATCATTGTATTCGGTCTGTCTTCCATCTTCTGGATTTCGGTCGTTGCACTATTCTTTAGTGGGGTAACAGATGGCGTTTCCATGGTTATTCGGCAAACAATATTGCAATTAAAAACACCGGACCACATGAGAGGACGTGTATCTTCGGTCAACTCTATGTTTGTCGGTTCTTCGAATGAATTAGGGGCTTTCGAAAGCGGATTGACAGCTAAATTAATGGGGACAGTCACAGCCGTTGTATTTGGCGGCACCATGACCTTGATTACCGTTGTCACTACTGGAATCGTTTTGCCGTCATTCAGGAAATTAGATTTGACCAAGGATCTAGAAGAACATGAAAAAGAGGATTAGTTCATTGATTTACTTTTTATTAAATTTATACTAATCAAACTGTAGCATAATGAAACAGATCATCATTTTTTTATTGGTTATTATTGCTTTAATAATAGCCTTTGGACAATACAAACAATACAAACGATTTTCTCTTTCAGAATATCAATACAAAGCGAGCGAGAATATTGATCTTAATTATCATGACAGATCATTTTTGTTGGACTACTATCAAGCCATAGAAAGTTTAAACGGTTATGTGATCATGCAATGGAGTTCTGAAGGGATTGATGTGCGAAATCCAGATGATGATGAAGCGATTGAAGCTGCTGCTGCAATTTATAATGAGAAATTGGGTATCGTGAAATTTCACGAGGACCAACTTGTAAAATCGGCTAGTTTGAAGCAACAAGGAATGACCAATGCCGACATTAAGTTTTTAGAGACTAAAGGAATAAGTCTTGAGAACTATGCCAAGCAGAAAAAACAAAAAGCTTCGAAAGAATTACTAAGATCCATGTTTGCTAACGAAATATCTAAGAATGGGCTTCGATTAGGTAGCAGAAGTGCTTTTATTAGTGAGATTCAGAAACTCTTGATTAGTAAAGGCCATAATATTCCTGTAGATGGTGTTTTTAAGAATGAAACGACCAATGCCTTAATGGCCTTTGAAGAGAACAATGGTCTTTTCCCGGACGGAAAACTAGATGCTCTTACGTTGGAAGCACTTATTAAATAAAGAATCAATATTTTTTCAATTCGAAGGTGTCACCATCGAAAACACCATAGGTGTAATAGGAAATCCAATCCCCCAGATTAATGTATTTTGAAGTACTACCTAGATCAATTTCTAATGGGAGATGCCTATGACCAAAAACAAAATAATCTCGATGTTTTTCTTGTAGCTTCTCTTTAGAATATTGGATGAGCCATTCATTATCCTCTCCAAGAAAATGAATGTCTTCGGCTCCAGATATTAATTTATTCTGTACTGAAAAATATTGAGCCAATCTAACACCAATATCGGGATGGAGCCACCTGAATAACCATTTGCCAAGAGGGTGGGTAAACACTTTTTTCATTCGTTTGTACCCTTTATCACCAGGGCCGAGGCCATCACCATGGCCGACAAGAAAGGTTTTATCATTAAATGTATACTCCTGTGGTTTGTGAAACACTGGAATGTTCAACTCTTCTTCAAAATACCCATTCATCCATAGGTCATGATTGCCAACAAAATAATAAATTGGGATACCTGAATCGGAAATTTCGGCTAATTTCCCCAGGGTTCGAGTAAACCCTTTCGGCACAACGGATTTGTATTCAAACCAAAAATCAAATAGATCACCTAATAAAAAAATGGCTTCAGCATCGTGCTTGATCTCATCTAACCAAGCAACAAACTTTTTCTCTCGTGGCATAGAGGCTTCTTGAGTTGGTGCGCCTAAATGATTATCGGAAGCAAAGTATACCCTCTTCCCTTTAGGAATAAATATGTTATTAGCGTCAGTCATTATCGGACGCATACCATTCTGCAAATGAGGTTGCTGTTTCTTGAAGTTTCAATGAAAACAATTTAATAGTGTTAGGAAGCCTGGTTCTTATTTTATTCGCAAAATCAATCACCATCATTTCACTTGTTGGCTGATAATCTACCAATAATACATTATGACCTCTATCTCCTAATTCTTTAGCCAGTTCAACATGTGGTGTATTCTTATTGAAAACAGTCGCATGATCAAATACATTTACAATTTCTTCTTTGACTATTTTCTTCAAATCACTAAAGTCTATGACCATACCAAATTTAACATTCGTATTATCGGCAATGGGCTCTCCAATAACTGTGACATCAAGTCTATAGCTATGGCCGTGCACATTCTTGCACTTGCCGTCGTAGCCATAAAGAGCATGACCAGTTTCAAATGAAAATTGTTTTGTAATTCGAATGGAGCTCATCGTTTCTTGTTTCTATTTATGAAATAGATTACGACAATCGCCACCCCTAACAATAGGAACAGACCATTACCACTAAAAAAAGACATAATATCCATAGGTAGTATTTTGAGGTAAATTTAGCCCTTTTGTGCAAGCGGTAAAAATAGTTGACGGAATTTTATGATGAGCGGTGTACCTCTAGCTAAAATCCAAAATGTCATGGCTATAAAAATACCATGTAATTTGTAGCCTTCACTGTCAAACCAAAAGACCAATGGCACGAAAATTATAAATGTTGAGAATAATAATACATTACGTAAGTATTTCATTTTGCCCAACCCTTTAAATATACCATCAAAAATAAATGCCAAAGCACTTAAAGGTTGCATAATGAGAACAATCCAGAATATGTCATAGAATCGTGCTAACACATCTTTGTCATTGGTAAATAGTGCGCCTAATGGATAGTACACCAAAGCCCCAACAGCCCCTAAGATTATGCCTACAAGTATTCCGTATGTAATGAGTTTATTGCTTAAGACAATAAGGGCTTTATAGTTTTTAGCACCAAGAAATTTTCCTGAAAGAATATTCCCGGCACTGGCATAGCCATCTATTATAAAAGCACCCAAAAACCATAGATTTATGGCAATAGTATAAGCAGCGATATATTCAGCGCCATAACTCGTGGAGAACGCACTGGCATAGTATAAAGTAACATTTAGGGCGATGGTCCTAACAAATAAGTTTAGGATCATCAGAGTGAATTTCCTGATTTCTTTATTAAATGGAAATGATAATCGTAATGGAATTGATGTCTTGGTCAGTAACAAATATGCTGCTAATAAGGCCATGACAAGTTGTGCTATAACACTGGCATAAGCTGCACCGGCTATATTCATGGGTTCTATAAAACCATCCAATCCGTAAACGAATAGGATATCTAAAATGACGTTCACAATAGTGCCGACCAAAGCTATAACCATCGGGAAAAAGGTGTTTTGCAGCCCTCGGAATGTGCCAAAGACGGCAATGACGAATAAAGTGAACGGAAATCCGAATACTCTTATCTGGTAGTAGTCCACACTATAATCTAGGATGACATCTGATGCATTGTATAATTTGAAAATGGTTTCTGCAAAAGGGTAGGTGCCCGCGATGATCAGGATACTCAATGAGGTGATCAAGAAGATAGCCTGTGCCGGAAGGTTTTTCACGGATTCTAGATCGTTTGCGCCTACGTATTGTGAAATGATAGAAGAAATAGCGCTTCGAGTTTGACCTAATACCCAAATAAGCATCGATAGGAACGTCGTAACGATACCTACGGCAGCTAATGACTCAGTAGCATTTATATCAATATTTCCTACCACTGCAGCATCTGTCAATGATAGAATTGGTTCCGACACACCAGAGATCAATGCTGGTATGGCGAGTTTGTTGATATTCCTTAGGCTAATGGATGTAGTCAAAATACGAGTTCATAACAATAAAATGGGAACTTACTTTGTTGAGGAAAGTAAATAGTTCCCAAGCGTTTATAACCGCGAAGTTCGTAAAACTTTTGGTTTCTACTATTCTGGGAGAAGGTATCTAAGCGTATAGAGGCATAATCGTTTTTTATAGCAAGATTTTCCGCAAAAGCCATTAATTCTTGAGCATAGCCCTTCTTTTGATGATCAGGATGAATGGCAAGACGGTGTACGTAGAGATTTTTCTTGTTCTCTGTAAGCCAATCTATGGGTAGATACTCATGGTCCATGAAGGTTGAAATAGCAACACAACCAACAACCTTGCTTTCGAATACTAAAACAAAAAGTTCATTTCGATCAAGGTCTTTGTTAAAAGCTGCTTTGGAAGGATAATTTTCATTCCATTGGAGGATACCATTGCCAATCATATAATTAGCGCAGGCGTTTGTGATTTCAATTAAAACATCAATATCCTCTACATTAGCCATTCTAATCATATTATTCTGTATTTTTGCAGCATAAATTTAGACTTTATTATCGTTAAAATGAAGAATATCCTAGTTCCTGTCGGCTCCTCAAAAAATGCTGTTAGTCATTTACAATATGCTGTTGATTTCGCTAAAGCGTTTGGCGCAAGATTGTATATCGTGCAAGTGTATAATGTATATACAAAAGCAGGAACGATGATAAAAATTGATGATATTCTTGAAAAAGAAAGCAGGGCATTTCTTAAAGATAAATTGTCTCAGTTAGACTTAAAGGGAGTTGAAGTAATTACGAATGTGTTCAAAGGAAAATTTATTGACACTTTAGAATTGGCTTGTAAATCTGCCAATATCGATCTTGTTTTAGTAGAACCTAGAACGAACTCAATAAATGACGAAGTATTCTTAGGAAAGACCTCAGGTAAGATCATTAAGCAAATGGATGTCCCAGCATTAATAGTTCCAGAAGGCTATGTGTTTAAAGTACCAAACAACATCTTAATGGCGGTTAAATCTGCGGTGATCAAGAAAGTAAGTGTATTGAACCCTATACAGACTATAAAAAGCAAATTCAACAGTAAAGTGAGTTTGCTCTTGGTAAAAACAATATACTATAAAGACGATGATTTCGATGTCGATGAAGAATTAACTTCATTAGCGGATAATATTACAAAAACTGATGGCGCAACAACGTTTCAGGGAATGCTGAAGTACTTGAAGCCAAATGATCCTGATATGATATGTGTCGTAAGGCGAAAACGAGGATTCTTTACCAAGAAATGGGAGAAAAACACCATCCTAAAAAAGGATTTTTATATAAAAATTCCTGTTTTGGTATTGAGAGGATTGAAATAATTTGGGGATGTAGCTCAGCTGGCTAGAGCGCTTGACTGGCAGTCAAGAGGTCGTGGGTTCGACTCCCATCTTCTCCACATTAAAAATCAAGCACTTACAATTTTATTGTATGTGCTTTTTTATTTTGCCTGAAACATACCTGCAATTAGTTCCGTTTTTTAATAGCTTTAACTTTAGTCGCAAAAAGCATAAAAAAATCAAACTAAAATAGATTTGATTAAAAATAGGCTATCGTATAAATGCACTTTTTATTTGACTAAGCAAACAACGGGAAATTTAAAAATTAGAATAATATCTTTTTACTTTTACTCAATTATCTTATTTTAGATGCTTCACATAAAACTAACTAAATGAGGCTTATTGTTGGTGTACTTTTTTTTCTCTTACCACTAGCAATATACGGGCAAAACGATTCCATTTGGATGAAAAATAATGATCTTCTGGTCGGAGAGCTTAAGTCCTTATCCAAAAGTATTGTCACCTATAAAACACCATACAGTGATAAGGATTTCCAAATCGATTTTAATGAAGTATCCCGTTTTTCGACCCAGAATCTCTTTGTCGTTAATTTAACAGATAATTCGCGGCATACAGGTAAGATAAAATCAACTGGACCAGAAAAACTGCAAATATGGTATGGCGATACTCTTATTAAGGAGATTAATATGGAAGAAATTGTTTTCTTGTCAGAAATAGATCAAAAGTTTTGGAAACGATTTACTGGAGCAATAGACATTGGATTTAACCTAACAAAGACCAATAATAGCGTGCAACTAACTTCTGCAGGAAATCTTAAATATTCCAGTGACAGCTATAATTCCACATTTACATTTAACACCTTGATTTCCGATCAGGATAATGTTGAGAGAATAGAACGAAGAGAATTTGGATTAATGGGCCGGAAGTTTTTAAAAAATTGGTATGTAGAAGCGGATTTAAATTACCTATCCAGTACCGAATTGGGCATTAAGAGCAGGATTAATCCTGGACTTGGAGCTGGTAGAAATATCATAATTACCAACAAACTTTATTGGGCGGCAGGAGGAGGTCTGAATTATAACATAGAAGAATATGTTGACGCAACTCAGAATAAGGAGTCTGTAGAAGCAAAGATTTTAACGCAGTTCGAAATGTTCAATTTCAGTGACTTAAGCGTATTAACTAAAGTTTCGGGGTATCCTAGTTTATCTGAAAGTGGCAGGTTTCGTTTGGATTATAACCTTACCTTTAAATATGATCTACCTTTTGACTTTTACATTAAAACGGACTTTACCTTAAACTATGACAATCAGCCCCCAGTCGGTGGAAGTGAGTCGGATTATGTGCTTTCTAGTGGATTTGGATGGGAACTTAAATAGTAAAGGCAAATTGAAAATAAGGTATTCGAGTAAATTTTGATAAACTATAACTAAGCATTATTCGTTATTTTAACGGTGTACCCAATCTTATTGAGACCATCCATAACAAGTTGGTGAAGATCTTCAAACTTTATATACATTCCTAAATAGAAGGATGGCCTTTTATGAAAATCTGGGATGAGCCTTAGAAGACTCTCCAATGATTTTTTTGCTATGTCTAGCTCTCCCAGATGGGCATAAGTCACCGCTTTTAATAAAGGATCCCAAAAAACCTCTGGTAAATCAAATTTTATTGCTTCTTCTAACGCTTTATCAAACTTATGACCTTTGAGATAATAAAGCGTAGTGGCCAGATGATACCATTTTGGATAATCCGGATTCAATTCATAACTCAATTCAATATCGGCAATTCCCTGTTCCCATTCCCCAGCCAAAGCAATTGACCAGCCCAAGGCTCCGACATAATAAGCAGAATTTGGATTTAAAGATTTCGCATACTGCGTCTGTAGCATGCTGTATTCCAGTTGGTTATTTATTAAATAAGCATAGCCAAGATACGTTCTGGTCATTTGATTTTCAGGATCATAATGGACTCCTTTTTTAGCATAAGCGACTCCTTTTTCTAACAACCCCTGTTCATCGACGAAAAACCCCAAAGCATAATTATCCAAAATGAGATTGGATAAAGCAGCATAACCTACTCCAAAATCTGGATATTTTCTTACGGTCTCATTCAAGAGATCTACGATTTTTTCATACTCAGAAGCAGTCGGATTTCGCTGGAATTGGTAAAATTTTACAATAGCATCATACCTTTCGATGTTTTTATAGGTGCTCCTACGAGTTTCTGAATATAGTTTTTTGATAACGACTCCTCCATAAACATCAGCGATGATAGCGGCAACAGTTTGAGCAACCGTTTCCTGAACATCAATAAGTTTTCCCAGCTCATAAGGTTCCAAAAACTCACTACTCCATAAAACTTCATGATTATTTGTATCCGTCAGTGTTACAATGACCTTTATTTTAGAACCTTTAAAACGAATGGAGCCATCAAGAATAAATCGAACCTTTGATAATTTGCGATTATTTTTTTGGGTTTCAGAATAATTGGGGATTGTTTTTTTGAAAGCCCTTATTACTTTAATATGCTTAAAAAGGGAAAGCGTCATAATCAACTCTTCCGAAAAACCATCAGCGATGTATTGGTTAGATTCAATTCCCGATAAGTTTTTAAATGGAACAAGGCTAATGCTTGGTACTGATGATAATGACTGGTTCCTATTGTCTTTAATAGACCCCTTTTCCATGCTTGAAAATTGAGGTATATAACTTCCTTTTGGTATCTCAATTAAAAGGTCATCATTGTTTCCTTCTTCTCGATAATAATTATACAATTGTTGTCTTAGACGACCAGCCTGTATCCGCACAATCGGGTCTTTTTGCGGATCAAAATCAACTCCACGATTGAATGCAGTAGTAGCAATAGTGTATTGCTTTAGCTTATCTCCTTTGCCATGGATCGTTTCTTTTACGACAAATTGAAGAAAATCCTTCAATTTCCCGGATTCCCTAAAACTGTTGCTTTTCAGTATTTTTTCTAATTGAGCATTAATGATATTTAAAGAATACCCTTCATTGGCCTTCATTTCAAGTGACTTTGTGATAATTTTACAATATACGAAAGTTACCGTAAGTTACTTGTTTTGTACATGTAATGAAATCATAAGTGACTAATTTTGCCATTTTTTAAATTCAAAAGCATTAAATAGATAGGCGCAACCGTGAATGGGTTATGATAAAAGTTCGGGAACTAATTCTGTTTTATACTACCTTACTATTTTAGGAGCAGAAATAAGGTTCCTGCTTCATTTATAAATACATTTGGAGCATATTTAAACCTTTATAAAAATATAGTTTGCATATATCTTCAAAATAAATCAACACATGAAAATAAATTCAAAATTAATTATACTTATTTCAATTCTTTTGGCCTTGCCGTTTTCCAGTTTTGCCCAAGAATTAGACACTACAAAGACACGAGAACCCTATCCGTATGTATTTCCAATCTTAGGTAAAAAAGCATATGAAAAAGGGTATACCATACCTCTTCCTCATGGTATTCTTGTAGGAACCTTTTTTACTAAACAAGGACTTCTTTTAAATGACTTTGAAATGGACATTGCTGAACCTGGTTTAGATTCAAATGATCTTGATTTTGTTAGCCTTGACGGAATTTTGGATTTTGGACCATCAGAAGGTCGGATCACTACATTAAATGTACGTGTAGATACATGGATTCTGCCTTTTTTAAACGTCTCAGGAATTGCAGGACGTGTTTCGGGTGAGCAAACTATAAGTTTTAGCATCGTTGGTAGTGATCTCATAAATAGTGTTACTGACATTGAAGGGCAATACTATGGGTTTAATGTATTAGGAATAGTTCCTCTAGGACCCATTAATGTGGCTTTAGATCATTCTTGGACATGGACTACTAATGAACGGTTGGACAAGCCAGTAGCTGTAAAAGTTGGAGGTATTCGTGTTATAAAACAAATTAAGACAAACACGCCTAACCGTTATTTTGCTGTTTGGGGAGGAGCGCAGTCGCAAACATTAGAAGGCCAGACGTCTGGAAATATTGCTTTTGATGAAGCATTAGGCATATCAGAAGAAGATAAAATGAATTTAGATACCCATTGGGATAATGTGCTAAATGATGGGGTTGTTGTGAAGCAAGCCCCTATAACTGGTAATGACTTATTTTGGAGTGATTTGACACCGGTAGAACAAGAACTGAGGCAGGGTGCCTATGATTTAGTCAGAGGCGTTGCCGATTCTAATGTGTATTATAAGTTTAATAAAAAATTAGAGTATGACTGGAATATGGTTTTGGGGGTAGCTTACCAGCACAATGAGAGATGGGGCTTAAAAATCGAATATGGTTTTCTTAAAGCTAAGAGGCAAGTGATGTTTAATATTGATTACAGATTTGGCCTTTAGTTTAGCGATCTTTCTCAAGCAGCTACACTCCCTAGGAATTTCAGGATTGTTGCGAAAGGATTTCGTTGATTCGATTTAATTTTTTAGCCAGCTTCTTTGTTATTTGAGAAAGCAATTTATTTTTAAAAATTAAAGTTTATCAATGGCCTTGTTTGTCATATACGTGCCGCCTTTTAGGCACTAAGCCGAACTAGTTTGATCTTGTTTTTGTTGCGTAATACCTCTAAAGCTAGCGCGTCCTATTAAAAAATAATGGACCAAGCCAGAATAAGACTATTGGTATTCGCACCGACATCGGTAAGCGTTTGTGAATAAATGTAAGCAACTTTGGCGCTCTGGCGTTTTCCGACAGGAAAGCCTAGTGAGGCAGAATTTAGAAGATTGGATCGTTCATCATCCTTGGAAAGTCTGTTTATACGAGAAGAGCCTCCCACGCCATAACCAGCGCTCAAAGACCCCCAAATACCAGAATTAAAGCGTTTGATAAGATGGCCTTGTGTAGCAAAAAGAGGTTTTTGATCTTTTGTCCCATCGTTAAAAAATTTGACATTCTTAGTGAAGATATAGGCCGAGACATCAAATTCAGCCGACCATAATCCCCAATTGTGTGATACACCAATCTGCGGTCTAAAAATAAATTGATTCAAACCAAGGTTGATCAGATATTCATCAGAATATTGACCTATAGGTACGTTAATAGCAAGGGATACTCCTAAAGTAGTGTAAACGGGATGTTCTGAAAAATAGACCTTCAATTCTTTCGGGTTAAGTGCTGGAGGTCCTAGAATATGGTAAGACATTCGAACTCTAGGATCTACCAAACCAATTGGATTCCTACTTACAGCTTCGCCTCGTAAAACCCCTTCCCATAGTGCATTGCTAAAAGGAATAAATACATCTAACCTAGCGAATTTTTTACCTATTCGAAATGGATAAACAAAGGAAGCAATCGCGGTATGGGCGGTAACCGTCGCATCCTCTACTTCCAATAGAGGGTCAAACAAAACATCTCCAAAAGAGTAGGCATATCCAACGCCGGCTGCCTTAATTCCTAAAGGCAAATTAGTCCATCGCCTGGGTTCAATGTCTTGTGCCGTTGAAATATTGCAAACAAACACTAACAATACCGGTGTAATAAGAGATATAAATTTTTTAATTTGTGTCAAATTATTGTAAAAATAAGTTTATCAAATATGCGAAAAAAAACATAAGTACTTCTATATGTTTTTTGACAAATTTTAGATTATCGAAATTTAGAAAGATATACTGGTATAACAACAAGTAACTTACGGTAACATTAATAAAATAATGCCTAGTTTATAAGTATATTTGGTTTCAAAATAATTTATTGATGAAAAAAATCTACTACCTAAGTCTGTTTTCAGCCTTTCTGGTTTCCTGTTCTGGTGTTGATACAAACGCCAAAGCAAATGCTGCATTGGTTGAAGATTATGTAAATGCGGTCCAAAATTTGGATTACGATTTAATGGAGACCTATCTTTCAGAAGATTATATGGGCTATGGCCCTTCGTTAACTGATAGTATTGGGAAACGTGGAGCTGTTAAGAGCTGGAAGAAAAATGTTACAGAACTTTATAAGAAAATTGAATACAAGCGATCCAGGGTTATCGCAGTATCTGTTGAAGATGGTTCCAATAAAGGAAACTGGGTATCTAACTGGGCTGAATTGGAGATTACCTATAAAGAAGGTGGTGAAATGGTGAAAATTATGTCCAATACCATATATATGATCGAGGGAGATAAAATTATTAAAAGCTATACCTTTTACAATGAGGCCGATGCTCTTGAACAGCTAGGCTATGTTTTTATTAATCCAAAAAATCTTTAGTGCAACCATGAAAAAATATTTAACACTCTTAATCATTACTTTGTTTTCTGCGGTTACTGCAATGGCTCAAAACACATCTTCTATAGGTTCGAGTATTGGTGTATATATATTCCCGGGAGAAGGGCAGGATCAAAAACAACAAGATGTGGATGAATTAGAATGCTTTAATTGGGCAAAACAACAGACAGGCTATGACCCAATGAATCCTACTCAAGTGCAGGCAGCAGCAGTAGAAACAGGCCCAGATGGGGCTGGAATTAGAGGTGCCGCTGGAGGTGCAGCAGCTGGTGCTGCAATTGGAGCAATTGCGGGAGATACCGGAGAGGGCGCTGCCATTGGGGCTGTTGTTGGAGGTCTTCGTGCGAGAAGAGCAAAAAGATCACGTGATGCACAACAACAATCACAGAACAATGCCGGTGCAGCGGCACAAGAACAGAAAATGGCAGATGACTATAAAAAGGCCTTTTCTGCTTGTATAGAAGCCAAGGGATATACTGTAAAGTAGTTTTTTATTCTTATTAAAATTTAAAAATATGTCGAAGTTTCGTACCGTTGTTGTTCTTTTATTATTGTGTGGGTACTCAGCTCATTCACAGGTTTTGATCTCATTGCTCTTGGGCGATAAACTGAATTCAGATAAAATTGAATTTGGTTTGGATGGTGGTTTCAACTGGTCTCAAATAGGGAATTTAGAGTCTAGCTCCTCCTATAGAACTTTGAATCTTGGGTTTTATTTTGATATTTTACTTGATGAAAAATGGAGTGTCTATACCGGTGTTTTGGTAAAGTCACAATTAGGGGCTGATGAGTTAACCCTGCAAGACTTAGCATTTTTGGAAGTTACACCTCAGGAAGAGGAGGGTACTTATTCTCAGCGATTAAATTATTTTTTGGTTCCTGCGTTAATGCGATACAATTTTCCTAACCGAATTTACCTTGAAGGAGGACCTCAATTTGGTTTGATGTATAAAGCAAGTGTTGATTTTAATTCGGAGATAGAGGGAAAGGATATTGAAATCCGTGAATATAACAAAGATAAAATTAACCCGATAGATGCAGGAATTTCTGCAGGAATTGGGTATCGCTTGTCGCCAAGGAAAGGAATGAGTGTAGGTTTAAGGTATTATTACGGATTTGTTAATACCTATAAAGGGGTATCAGGCACCAATAATTCGTCTCTCTTTCTAAAATTTACGCTTCCAATTGGTACAGGAGGAAAAAAAGTAGAAAAAGGAAAGAAAGAAGATCTCTAGTACTTTATTAATCTAAAGTCATTTTGCCCATGTAACTTTTTGGGCAATTCACGGACTACTACTCGTCCAGTATAGGCTAAAACGGGTAAGTATTTATTATAGTTGAATGAAAAGTTTGGAATAAAAATCCAAACTTTTCATTCAATTTTAGCATTGGTTGAGACAAGATTTAAAATAACGGGAACTTCTTCTTACTTTTATCATATTCAGAGCACATTAAATAGATTCCAATGATGTCCTCTTAGTACGCAATTACTAATCATTTAAAAATATTTAAAACAAACTTTATGAAATCAATTATATCATTTGGGTTAACGGTTATTCTAATTACTTTTTTTACAATCCCTATGAATGGGCAAGCTACAGATAATACGGAACCTCCAAGAGAGAAATGGAATCTAGTCACTATGGCGGGAACTGTCACTAATTTGGTGAAAGAAACCCGTGAGGTCACCCTTAAAGGAGCGGATGGAGAACTGGTAACCGTTATAGCTAGCGACGAGGTAAAAAGGTTTGATGAAATTGCATTGGGAGATGTAATCACTTTTGAGTATTATACGTATATGAAGGCCGAATTCCGAGAGCCAACCGAGGAAGAAATCGCCGAACCCTTAACCCTCTTGGTTGAAGCAGGAAAAACTCCTGAAGGAATGGACCCTGGGGCTGCAGTAGGTGCCATAGTTAAGGCGATTGTCACAATAGAAATACTAAACCGTCCAAATATGCTGGCTACTGTGCGTGGTCCAAGAGGCAATTATTTAACCATTCAAATGGAGGATGAGGCCCTTATGCAGAAACTAAACATCGGTCAAAAGGTAATTCTTACCTATGCAGAAGCAATAGCAGTATCTTTGGAAAAGTAAATCAAATATAGGTTGTTGATGCATCGAAAATTTAATTTATCTCTCATTTTTGTTCTGGCTCTGTTAGTCTCAACAGCAGCTATTTCCCAAACGAATCCTGCTAGCAGTTCTCCTGATTCCGTTCTGGTTAAAAAACCATCTGTGATTCCCGAGATTGATATTATTGAGCAGTTAGCATTAGCCAATAAAGAATTAAAGATAATAGATGAAAGAATTGAACTAAAGAATGAAATTGCAGAAATAGATTCACTATTACCTCCGTATAGTGAGTTCATTGGGCAACGAAAACTTTTGGAGCAGAATTTTATTAAGGCTAGTCCCAACCGAGAGAAAATTGATAATCTAATTAATAAATGGGTCGGATACCGAGAATTCTTGGGAGGTTGGCAAACTTCTATCAATAATAGTGAGTTAAAAAAGGTCATATTACTAGATCTGACATCAAAGTCTGAAATAATCTGGGAAATGACCTATCAGGATGCCGTTGAGAAAGACCTTCCTTCCGAGATCTTGAGTAGGGTTAAATCTGTCTGGGACTCCTATATGAGAATCAATGCTGCCATTATAGATGAGAAAAACAATTATCTAAACCTAGAAAATAAAATTAATAACCAAATCACAGTTATAGATGCGGTTATTGATGAATTAAAAAGTCTTAAAACTTCGGAAGTTTACCAACTTTTCTATTTACGACACGAACCATTCTGGAAGAAATCTATCCAAAAGGATTTGAGTAGTACTATGGAGATGGTTGGAGTAGAGTCCATATCGAAAAATATTTCCGCTACCAAGACGTATATCAAGTCACAAGGAAATACGATATATCTCTTCTTTATCACACTACTCTTTGTGGTCGCAGGGATTTTTTTAATAAAAAATAGTTTTCTGAAATATCCACTAGTAGCACCCCATGCAAAATTGCTAGAAGCTAAAGAAATTACAGTGGATAATACGATATGGGGAATTCTATTTCTGACATTCGTTTTATTAAGGCTATTTTTCCCGAATACACCAACATTATTTAACGATGTGTTGGTACTTTTAATGCTTGTTAGTGCTATTGTATTGGTACGACCATACATTCATGTAAAAGTTAGGAATATTACCTATTTTTTTATATTAATATTGATTTTGGATTTTACCAAAACCTATATTTGGCTCTCCTCTTTTCAATACAGGGTATATCTTCTGCTTGAGGTTTCTTTGATTTTAGCTGTCTTGATATATTTCACATATCGTTATAAGAAGACGAGAAAGATAGATTTCAATAAATTTCTGGCAATTCTAATTCGATTTATTCCAATTGTATATATTCTTGTTGTAATTGCTTTGTTATCAAATATTTTAGGGTATACTAATCTTGCCGACTTTATTTTTAAACTATTTGTTCAAGGTGGTAATCTAACCTTAATTTTCTATGCTATTTTATTGATGTTAAATGGATTAATACTGGGCTTCATACATTTCCATTTTAATACCAAATTGACTGATTTTAACCCTGAAAAGAAAAAAGCATTAGAAATCAAACTACAAAGGATCATACAGACGGTCGCTTTCCTATTATGGGGTTTCTATTTTCTTAATCTTATCGATTTTTACAATCCCTTATCAGAAACCGTTTTAGATATTTTTGCGGAACCCTATAAAGTAGGTACCGTTACCTTTACGCTGGGAATGATCTTTATGTTCGTTACTATCTTGTTCAGTTCCTATCTTATTACTCGCGTGATATCATTTTTATTGGATGGGAATGAGATAAAACTTCTTTATTTCAAATTGCCAAAAGGTGTTCCTGCCGCTATTTCATTGGTCATTCGTTATTTTATTTTGGCCTTTGGTTCTGTGTTAGCGGTTTCTTCTCTTGGAATCGATTTGAGTAAATTCAATCTTTTAGCGGGAGCTTTGGGTCTTGGTATTGGGTTTGGATTACAGACTGTGGTATCCAATTTTATATCAGGAATAATACTCATCTTTGAAAGACCAATACTGCCAGGAGATGTCGTAGAAGTTAATAATCTAATAGGAACGGTAAGCAAAATTGGCGTGCGTTCTTCAAGAATAAGCACCTATGAAGGAGCAGAGGTCGTAGTCCCAAATAACAATTTAATTTCGAAAGACCTTATTAACTGGACACTCTCCAACAACATTAAAAGGGTGGAAATTTTGATCAGTACGACTTACGGAGCAGACCCCAGCGAAATATTAAAAGTCCTTGAGAAAGTGGCCAGTGAAAATAACGAGGTTTTAATAAATCCGCCTCCACTAGCATTATTTGATAAATTCGGAGAAAGTTCTTTGAAATTCCGACTACTTTTTTGGGTGTATTTTCAAAATGGTTTACGAGCTAAAAGCGATGTATCAATAGGCGTCTATCAAAAGTTTAAGGAATTGGGAATAAAAATTCCATTTCCACAACATGAGGTCCATATATCAAAAGAAGTTAATTCAAACGAAGATCCATTTAAAGATCACAATATTCAATAAAAGCTAAGTGTATTGCGGTAAAAGTAAAATATTCGTTTAATTTCACATGACTTATGAGTGACTGATATACATTAATGCTGTCATCCTATTCTTATAAAGTACTTTGTTTAATCCTTGCTTCATTAAATAAAGGTATCTGACAACCATGTGAGCTGTACTGAAATATGTATGCACAAAACAACAGTATATGTATAAATTTCCTATGAAAATTTCCTTTTGATGAGCTATGGCCACACTTAGAACGCAGAAAAAGGCAAAGCGCAAATACCGAATGATTTTGCATCAAAGTGGCCTGATCTAAAGTAGAAGGTGATATAATTATATCTCCAAATAAACAAGATATAATGTGAATTCTCATATCTTTGTAAAAATTGAATAATCATTTTGAATTTTTGTTTGAATGTCTGCACTTTACATGACCAACGATAACAAAATTTCAGGCTCTGGTTTACATCTGGGGAAAATAAAAAATTATATTATGAAAACTAAATATTTATCAATTTTACTCCTAGCGATGAGTTTAATTAGCTTTTCTTCTTTCGCTCAAACAGAGAATGAAGAACCACTGTTAGGCTTGCCAGGAGATGACCTAGATCTTTACGCGGTATTAGACCTTTTTCAAAAGTCAAAGACCATTGAGGCTTTTGAAGAGTCCTTAAATAAGGAAAAAGCTGGAATTGTTAATTTAGATCTTAATAATGATGGTAAAGCTGATTTCATTAAAGTTGAAACCAAAAAAGACGGAGATGATTTCTTATTTATTCTCCAGGACCCAATAAGTGAAAAAGAAACTCAAGACGTTGCCGTTATTGCAGTTTCAAAAGATGCTGCAGGTAAAGTTACCATGCAGGTCATTGGAGATGAAAAATTATATGGAAAAGATTATGTTGTTGAACCTAAGACAGAAGCTACAGCGGCAGTGACGTCTAATCCGGCATATGTAGGCGAAGACCCAGTTACAGTAAGTGTTCCAGCAACTACACAAGTTGTGGTAGTGCAATCGGCACCGGTAGTACAATATGTATATTCACCGGCATACATACCTTATGCCCCACCTTATTATTATGGATACTACCCTCCCTATTGGAGACCTATTGCCATAGTAAGTATTGGTATTTATAGACATAATCATTATTATCATCATAATAATTATCATGGTGGTCGTGGTAATACTAATGTAAATATAAATGTTAATAATCGTAACAGTTATAACAATTACAATAATAACAGTAGAAACAGCTCTCGTACCGTAAATAACAACATTAAAAACGGGAATTTCAAAACGTCAGGACAAAGAGGGTCACGCCCTTCAAATACGCAGGGTAGACGTGCTTCAAATGGGTCAGCATCGAACAGAGCGTCTACAACCAATAGAGCTTCAAAGAGTCCGTCAACATCTAAAAGGTCAACATCTCCAAGTGCATCTAAAAGATCAACAACACCCAAATCATATAATAGGTCCTCAGGATCCAGGTCGATGGGATCATCTCGTTCTTCCAGCGCAAGTCGTTCTCCCAGTGCAAATCGTTCATTTAGCGGTGGAGCAAGCAGAGGCGGTGGTCGAAGACGAAATTAATTTCTGAACCCATGATCTAACGAAAAAAGGAGGCCATTTCATTTGAAATGGCCTCCTTTTTTAGATTTGCTTTATAGCTCTAATCAATGGGCATATCAGAAGCACTCATATCTCTAAGACACACATATTGTCCGTCTCTTTTTTCAAACAGACTCATATAATTCCCTGTATTAATAGCTGTATTAGTAGAATCAACCACCGTATAATACCCTATTTCCAAAACTTGAACGCCATCTTTTGATGGAAATACTTCAGTCGTCGTAAATGAAATTTTGTTGCTATTATTTCCTTCTATATCTGTTTTGAAAAATTCTAACCGTTCCGCTTTGCCTCTTATAGGAGCCATGTTTTGATAAAAAGTAACGGCG
>RCNB010000103.1_pt1 | contig 57769 bp, 50 predicted proteins | sample 2041321 | NCBI WGS metagenome assembly RCNB01 (sample SAMN09708232, study PRJNA481090) | Marine sediment metagenome, whole genome shotgun sequencing project.
AGGACTTCTGCTTTGCAAAGTTCTGGTATGACAACTAGTGAAGACGGTAAGAATGCCACATCGCATTATAGTGCACCTCGCTATTTTGATATCACAGATAACCCCATGATGTATGGCGAATTGGATGTTGAAGAATTTAAAGTTGGAGATATTACTATAGTTTTGAGTGTTTATTCTCCGAACAAAGTGCATTCTGCGGCCAAAATAAAAGAAGTTGCGTATAGAATGATGGAAGCCCAGAAAGAATATTTGGGAGATATTAACAGTACACCACGTTACGACATTTATTTATACTTAGCTGATCAAGGAGAGAACGCGCCAAAGGGTTTTGGTGCTTTAGAGCATCACACATCCACTGTTGTCGTTTTACCTGAAAACATGCCTTTTGAGGCCTTGGAAGAATCGATGATCGATGTTGTCGCGCATGAGTTCTTTCATATTGTCACTCCATTAAGTGTACACTCTGAAGATGTGCATTATTTTGATTACAATAAACCAACCTTTTCAAAACATCTATGGATGTATGAAGGCGTAACTGAATACTTTGCCACGCTTTTTCAAGTGGATCAAAATTTAGTTTCTGAGGATGAATTTTATACAAAGATCCTTGGTAAGATCAATGCTGCCGCAAATATGGATGACACTATGAGTTTCACCGAAATGAGTGAAAATGTATTAGACGAGCCCTATGCACCGCAATATTTCAATGTATATCAAAAAGGAGCATTAATAGGGATGTGTATTGATATTTTGATGAGAGAAGAAAGTAATGGCGATAGAGGAATATTATCACTTATGAAAGAACTGACCAATAAGTATGGAAAAAACATGCCTTTTGATGATGATAGTATCGTTGAGGAAATCACGAAAATGACTTATCCTTCGGTTGGAGAATTTCTTTTAAAACATGTTGTGGGTGTCAATGGTAAAACAGAGCCCATCGATTATAATTTGTTTTTCGCTAAAGCCGGACTAGAAAATGGTGAAGCCAAGGTAAAAGCCAATTACATAATGAACAACGGAGTGCCAATTGTAAGTGGTAGTCCTGATAAAGGAATCTTCTTCACTGAGGCAGTAAGTGCGAATAGTTTTTGGGCTGGAGAAGGAGTGAAGCCAAACGATATCATTAAAGTTATTAACGGAACGGAAGTGACATTGCAGAATGCTAACTCTATTTTTCAAGAGGTCTTCACTTGGACAGAAGGAAAAGTTATTAATGTTAAACTGGAGAGAGATGGAAAAGAGATTGTCATCGATACTGAGGCGTCGCAACCTTATACCATGGGTAAAACATTAATGGCTAACCCTAATGCTACCGAAAAACAGAATAATTTGCGTAAAGCTTGGCTAAAAGGCTAATGTAATTATAAACCTAATTATAAAAAAGCTGATCTATTGATCGGCTTTTTTATTTGTTCATTGTTTTAATATTGACTCTCATGGTGCGCACAGTCAATGTATCACCCGAATTCGTCCACGTCAAGTAAGCGTGGTCATTTTTTATAACCATTCTTGGAAAACCACTTGATCGACTTTCAGATGATTCTGAGACATTGAATGTTGGGTCCTTGCTGCCATCAGAATATATGCGCTGTAATCGAATTATGGCGATTCCGTCTATATTATCCAGCCAGCTCACCATAGCAGAACCATCTTCCAGTAACTCAATATCAACTCTTCCTGAAGGCTGATAATGATCAACTTCAATGGGAGTATTGAATATTTCCCCATTACTATTAGAAAAACTGACTTTTATTTTCGGGTTGTCATTTGCCTTTGTAAACCAAGCCACTGCAACATTATTGTTTAAGGTAGAAATCGCTGGCCCATTCACGGGACATCCGAAAATTGACCAACCATCAGTATGCACAGGTTTTGGTTCAGTCCATTTGTTATTGGTGAATCGTACATAATAAATGTCCCTTATTTCTTTTTTGGTACGATCACGATACACAACGATAGGTCCATTTTGGGTCATGGCACTATCTGTTTGACAACAATCACAAACTCTATCATCTATTTCAAACTCTGAAATGATTTCACTGTTAGTATCCATGATAGCACTTCTCAATGTCATTTCTTTCGCAATGAGAGAGTCTTGTTCTGAATAAGCATATTTACGACCGTCAAGCCAGACCGATAATAATTTATTATCATCCAAGGCAACTTTACTCACAAAACCATGTTCGGTATTTGTACTATCCCGATGGGGAATAATAGCATTGCCCCAAGTTAGCCCATTATCATTGGAGATCGTAAGTTTTACATTATAGGCATAGGTGTCGTCCGCACTTTTGTCTAAATAATGTGCGGCCAATGAATTTTCACCAAAAGATGTAATGGAAGGAAAGTCAGCCCAATTAACAAACCAATCTGTTCCCTCTGCAATTAGGATTGGTTCAGACCATATTAGTTTTTTCTCATCTAAAGTAGAAAGGAATAATTTACTATTCTTATTGTCGAATACTTGAATCCATGATAGTAAAATCAAGCCATCTTTGGTAAGATGTATATTGGGTTCAGAACCGAGTTGACTCCCTGGATTGTCAAATTCTACAACTTTTTCCAACGAATTTGTGTCACAGGAAACTAATGCTAGGAGTAAAACTAAAAGATAAAAATACTTCAATGATTTAGTATTTAGCCGCTTTTCCTTTACTTGAAGAATTCACAATGAACTCCCTTAAATCATCATTGGCCTTGATCAAATCTTCATTTCTCAAGTACATCATATGGCCACTTCTATAGCCTTTAAAATAAAGGCGGTCTTTCATTTTACCACTAGGATCTATTTGAGACAAGGTATACTTGGCCGCGAAATAATTAGTGGCACCATCATAATATCCGGATTGATTAAGAACTTGTAAATATGGATTTTGCGCCATTGCTTGTCGTAGATTTTCACGAACATTGTTATTTTCCTCATTCCAAGGTCCTACCGATCCAAACATATTATACTTAATATCAGTCTTGAATTTTAAATGTTCTCTTAAATAGTAATTAATTGCTGGTGTAAAAGAATGTAACCAAGAGGTTAATTCAGCACTGTAATCTGGCCGGTTACCGGCCTCAATTTTGTCAAGACCTAAGTAACGAGAGTCCAAACGACCAATAGTTTGTCCAGTCTTATCTCTTAATAGTTCCTTCCAGAAAAATTGTGCTGGTACATCTAGATTATGTTGTAATATCACTTTTTTACTAAGACCGGAATAATAAGACATTTTTTCAGCAATATCTTCACGTTCAGTGACCGTAATAAATCCACCTTTGGCTAATGCTGGCATTAATTTGTTAATAGCGAAATCTTCGGCTTCTGGCAGAATTTCAAGAAGATCTTTGCTCTGCAGTGCAGAGGGCAAGACTTTGTGATGCCACGCAGCGGCAGTGAAATAAGGTAAATTTATGGCTGAATAAACAGGTTGACCGGTACTGTAAAGGTTGTAGTCTGCAGGAGACACCATGATAACGCCATTGAGATACATCCATTGTTGGTTTTGAAGCGCTAGAGACAGTCCCATGACACGCGTGCCACCATAACTTTCTCCAATAATATATTTAGGTGATTGCCAGCGATTGTTGCGTGACACAAATGTATTTAGCCACTCAGCTAGGTACTTAACGTCCTCATTGATGCCAAAGAATTGTTTCTTGTCTGGCATTTTGCCTTCCTTGTCAGGAATCATTCTCGAATAACCTGTGTTCACAGGGTTTATGAAAACTATATCTGCGACATCCAAGATGCTATTCGGATTGTCTTTAACACCATATGGTTGAATCGGATATCCTTCCTCATCTATTCTTAAGATCTTTGGTCCCGTATACGCCACATGCATCCAGACCGAAGCCGATCCAGGGCCGCCATTAAAAGACATGATTAATGGTCTATTTGCCGTTTTCCCAGCGTTTGTACGTTTATAATAGGTATAAAAAAGTGTCGCTATGGGCATACCTTTTTCATCCCAAACAGGCTGAGTTCCAGTTGTTGCTGAATAGGCCACCGATTTACCTTTGATTGTTACCGTGTGATTTGTTGTGACTGTGGTGTCCACAGGAATGGTCCTTGATTGTGAAAGACATAAAAAAGTCGTTAGGACGAATGTGCAGGAGATAATTGTGTTCTTCATTTTTTATTTGGCATGATTATTGGCTCTAAGATACAAAAAAGCTATGTACGGAAATCATTCATTTTTTTTATTCCTTCTTGGGTAGGGATAATGGGCTTAAGGAAATTTAGTATCTTAGTAAATCATTAATACAATCACATTTAAAATGAAAAAACCACTTTTATTATTGTTAGTTGCATTCATATCTATAGGGTCTCTAATGGCACAAGACAATATCGTTGATAGCGATTATTGCATATTTCAAGATAACACAGTAGTGCAGTATGTGAAAGGAAAACCGGCTACAATAACTTCAGCTGTTATTTTAAAAAATGGCACGACAGTAAATCCTGATGGGTCATTTACAAACAGCAAGGGTAGGTCTGCAACATTAAAAGATGGTGAATGTCTTGGCATGAGCGGAAAGAAATACAAAAGTGAAGAAGCTCTATTTGCACATCTTCAAAAGGAGAAGAAAAAAATTCTTAATAAAATTAAAAGTAGGCCATAATAACTACTGATATAAGCCTCTTCCTCTGGTTGAGGCTTTTTTAATGGATGCATTTCGCCATATCAAAAACCTTCAAAAACACCTAGGCCAAAAAGCGCATAGTCATATTTAACGGGGTCCTTGCTGTCAAGTTTCCTTAGGTTGGTATCTAATTCCATCAACGCTTTAGCATCATTCTGTTTTCTATTGAGTAATCCTAATTTTCTTGCCACATTTCCTGAGTGTACATCTAAGGGGCAAGAAAGTTGACTAGAAGAGAGACTCTTCCAGATACCGAAATCCACTCCAGAATTGTCATGCCGCACCATCCAACGCAAGAACATGTTAATGCGCTTCGCTGCTGAATTATTCATTGGGTCGCTTACATGTTTTCTGGTTCTCTCTAAATGTGGTTTCTCAAAAAATATGGATTTAAATTTCGATATGGAAAACTGCAAAGAATCTGATTGAGTATTGTTGCTAAAAACAGACTCCAATCCTTTATGATTGGTGTACATGTTTTTAAGACTTTCTACGAATTGAATAAAATCGTCACCATTGAACGTGCGATGTACAAAAGGGCGTAAACGCTTTAAATCGTTAGTATTATGATTAATTACAAAATCCAATGGCGAGTGGTCCAGTAACGCCATCATTTTATTGGCATTGTTAATGATGCTTTTGCGATTTCCCCAAGCAATGGTCGCTGTTAAGAACCCTGAAATCTCAATATCTTCTTTTTCACTGAATTGATGTGGAACTTGAATAGGGTCACTTTCAATGAATCTTACATTATTGTATTGCTCAACCTTGGAGTCCAGGAATTCTTTTAAGTCTTTTTTATTCAATTTCATTCTTTTTGCTAAAATACCATCTTAATAGCTCATTTAATAAATAAGATTGAATTGCATTAAACATAACTCAAGAGTTTTCAACATAAACCTCTTAATATACCTCTTACAATTCTAGTTTCGAGCATATTAAAATCGTTCAATTACCTTTCTAACCAACCTACAACGAGCATTGTTTACCCTTTATCGTAAAATTAAATCTATGATTCCATAATTCGAAAAATTATGTAACTTCGATTTATATTTCGGAATTATTCCGCAAATAAAAAACTCATCGAAAAACGGATATAGATGTTTTTTAATTCCCTGGATTTTGCAATTTTCTTACCTATAGTATTCTTTCTGTATTGGTTTGTTACCAACAAGAATCTTAAGGTCCAGAACTTTTTAATAGTTATTGCTAGTTATTTTTTTTATGGCTGGTGGGATTGGAGATTCTTATCACTTATCATATTTAGTACAATTGTCGATTATTTAGTAGGAAGAGCTCTTGCTAAGCAAGACAATACGAAAAAAAGGAAAATACTTCTTTGGATCAGTATTTTAGTCAACTTAGGCTTTTTAGGCTTTTTCAAGTACTATAATTTCTTCTTGGACAATTTTGTTACCGCATTTTCATTTTTTGGAGGTGAGATTCAAGCCAATAGCCTTAATATCATATTACCTGTAGGTATAAGTTTTTACACGTTCCAAACATTAAGTTACACGATTGATGTGTATAGAGGAAAGTTAAAACCAACCAAAGATTTCATTGCGTTTTCTGCTTTTGTCAGCTTTTTCCCTCAGTTGGTGGCTGGCCCAATTGAAAGAGCTACTCATTTATTGCCACAGTTCTACAAAAAAAGAGTTTTTGATTACGGCCTCGCTATTATTGGAATGCGACAAATTCTTTGGGGCCTTTTCAAGAAGGTTGTTATTGCCGATAATTCAGCGACGATAGCTAACGAAATATTCAATAATTCTGGGGATTATTCCGGAAGCACCTTAATTGTAGGGGCACTTTTCTTCACTTTCCAGATCTATGGGGATTTTTCCGGATATTCAGATATAGCAATAGGTACTTCTAGATTGTTTGGTTTCGATTTAATGAAGAATTTCAATTTCCCATATTTCTCAAGGGATATTGCTGAATTCTGGAGACGATGGCATATATCGCTTTCAACATGGTTTAGGGATTATTTATATATCCCACTAGGAGGAAGTAGAGGAGGAACTTCAATGAAAGTTAGAAATACGTTTATAATATTTATTGTAAGTGGTTTTTGGCATGGCGCAAACTGGACTTTTATAGTATGGGGAGCGTTGAACGCAATTTACTTTTTGCCATTATTATTACTAAAGAAGAATAGGGATAATACGGGTAACATTGCTCATGACAAATATTTACCAACATTCAGGGAATTCCTGAACATGCTAACTACGTTTGGTTTGACGGTTTTGGCCTGGATTTTCTTCAGGGCTGATAGTATTGGGCATGCTTGGAGTTACTTGACATCAATATTTTCAGAATCATTATTCACCATTCCTAGTTTTTCTGGAACTGAATCGGCCAATACTACAGCTATTCTTATAATCATTTTTACAATTGTTGAGTGGCTTGGTAGAGAAAGTGAGTTTGCTATAGAAAAATTAGACTTAAAATTGAATAAGCCATTAAGATGGATGTTTTATTTTGTGATAATTTTACTCATGTTCGTTTTCACCGGAGAAGAACAACAATTTATTTATTTTCAATTCTAATATGCTATGAAGAAATTCTTGATGCAAATTGTAGTGTTCATTATTCTATCTGTTCTATGTGGAGAGGTTATCGTAAGAGCATTCAAGCTTGTTTCTGATATTCCTCAGAGGCAAATCGATGTAGAGACAGGCTTACAATTATATAAACCGGGACAAACGGGTTATTCTAAATTATCTGGTGAGAATTGGAGAGTTAACGACTATGGATGGTTGGGAGTTACCAATACAGATAAAAAGGTGCAATTTTCTGTAATAGGTGATTCTTACATCGAAAACCTCATGAATCCAATAACCTGTAACCAGGGTTATATACTTCAAGATCTTTTTCAGGATTATGGTTTTTTTGAAGCCGGTAGATCAGGTGTTTCATTTATTGAAGCTTTGGAAATCTCGAAAAAACTAAACAAAGATATTAACCCTTCATATCACTTGATTTATCTTAATAACAACGATTTTTCAGAAAGTATTGCGAATAAGCGTAGATTATCTGATATAGTACAAATTGACTTGGAGAATGACGTAGTTCTTCCGGCTAAACTGAAATCTCCGATAGCAAAAAAAATACTGTATTCAACTAAACTTCTATATTATTTCTATGGTAGATTCCCACTTTTCGTAGCTGAACAAAACAAAGGGGAAACCAAAGAGAAAAAAGTAAAGGCTAAAACCCAATTTGACTTGGAAACATACACCAAACTCTTTGAATATAGCGCTAAGAATTATACTAGAGATAAAATAATCCTTGTATTTCACCCTGGTATTGATAAGGAATTGATATCCTTAGCTAAAAATCATGATTTCAAATATATTGCCTTGGATTCTGATGGAGATAAGGATTGGGCAATTAACGCCTCAGATTCACATTGGTCGTGTTACGGGCATAAAAGAGTTGCCTTACAGGTGAAACAATATTTAGATACCTTATAGGCGGTTCATCATGTCGAATAAAACAAAACACTTGGTATCACCAAAATAGCATTATAAATGCCATGAAATACTATTGAGTATATCAAACCTAGTTTCACCCTTATCATACCAAGTAATAACCCAAGAAATGCTTGAGGAGCTACCAAAATTGGTGAAATCAACAATACATTAGTAGTTAATTCGAAATTTGTGATGTGCACAAAACCGAAGATTATTGCAAATCCGTAGAAGATGTAACCAAATGTTTTTTTGTAGTGGCAAAAAAGTGTGATGGGTGCCCTAAATATTAATTCTTCGAAAACGGGGGCAATAATTACTGCCAAAAATATTATAAGTAATGGAGAAAAGTCTTCAAACATTTTATTGACTGCGTGATCTTCCATACTGAAAATCCCTAATTGTTCTATACTGGCAATTATTAGTACGAAGATGAAATTAATGGCAAAAGACAATCCTAGAATAATAACAAGAAATACGCCTTTTTCTTTAATAGATAACTCTTCATTGCGCTGACATGTAGGATTCTTCATGAAAGCATAAATGTTATTTAAAGTGGCAGAGAGGTCAATCACAATGCATTAGTTGGTCTTAATTAATAATATCAAACATCCAGTGTAGGCTGTTCGGTGAACAATGAATTGATTATTGGTCTTTATCACGAACTATCAATCCGTCTTTCATTTCGAGTTTACGGTCTGCCATATTGGCTAATTCTTCGTTATGAGTTACAATGACAAAAGTTTGACCAAATTTCTCGCGTAATTCAAAGAACAATTTATGCAAGTGCTCAGCAGATTCTGTATCTAAATTACCTGAAGGTTCATCCGCGAAAATTACCGAAGGATCATTGATTAGGGCACGCGCTACTGCTACACGCTGCTGTTCTCCACCAGATAACTCATTGGGCTTATGGTAGTATCGATGAGTTAAACCAAGATAGTCAAGAAGTTCTTTAGCCCTGGATTCGGCTTCGTGTTTATTAGTTCCCTTAATAAAGGCAGGAATACATACATTTTCTAAGGCTGTGAATTCTGGTAATAATTGATGAAATTGAAAGATGAATCCGATATGCTCATTTCTGAATTTTGCTAATTCCTTACTAGATAATTTGTTGATGAGCTTGTCCTTTATACTTACGTTTCCTGATTCTTTTGAAGCATTGTCCAAAGTGCCCAGTATTTGTAATAGCGTTGTTTTGCCAGCTCCTGACGGACCAACAATAGATACTATTTCTCCATGTTTTATCTCAAGATCGACGCCTTTAAGTACATGTAGGTCATCATAATATTTATGAATATTTGTAGCTTTTATCATTGTTCACTAGCTCTTGTGTAAACATACTACATTATAATTTTTTGAACAATTATGATGTGGTTTTCTTTTTAAAGACACCTTTAATATCATTGTAATCTATAAAATATTGTAATCGCAACGAAAATGTGTGTTGTATTGGTTGGTCCAATAAAGTATTTAAGCTATCAAAATACGTTTTTTGAGAAAGATTTGATTGATCAAATAAAGAGTTTCGATAAAGCGCTGTAAGTTGACTTCCTGGAGCGAATTGCCAAGAATACCGGAAATCCAAGTTCCATGTATTGAAGTTAATATTTGGATTATCGATATCTGCTACTGTATAACCATCATCGGTATTCAAAGAGCCGTCATCCTGTAGTGTGAATAATTCATTATCATATGTCACAGTGCTCCAAAAATTACGAAATGTCAAGGACAAGCCATGAAATGGATCGAAATTATAAGCGCCTGACAAGCTGTTTTCGATTGAGAGAATGTTACGCTCCCCAAAAATAATATCATCGGCAATGTTATTGACAAAACCACGACTACCTTTAGTGTTTTCGTATTCAAATCCATATGACACTCTAAACTTATCATTGAATCTTATGGTCGGCTCAATTTCAAAGTTATATCCAAACAAATCTCTTTCTCCATCGAAAATTGCAAAAATTCCTGCATCAACTTCTATAGACAGGGTTTTATTTTCATTGGTTTCGAACGAGCCACCTAGAAAACCAATATTCTTGTAAGTAAAAAAGCGTTTGTTTTCAAAATCCCTTGGCTCGAAGTAATCATATTGCGTTCCAGGTTCAAAATTTAAATTAGCACCAAACCACATGAGTTTCTTGTTCTGGGCATTGAAATTGATTCCGAAGTTAGTTCCAGTGAAAGTTCCAGGCGTTAACAAACGTCTATAGTTTACATAGGAATTAATGAAGAAATTATTCAATTTTTCAGTCGGTTCAAAAATTCTATAGTTTATATCAATCCCGAAATTATTATAGTTATTCCTGAACAGGACGCCTAGGTCATTAATGTCATAATTCTCATCCGCGAGAGAGTGGTCGAAGCTATAGCGAAATTTGCCATGAGCTTTTCTTATTCGGAAAAAAGAACTAAACCCAGTTTCGGTTCCTGTTACCTCGCTGACATTGCTCATTTTTACCTGTCCCCTAACATTATAGGTATTCCTTTTATTAGAAATATCAGCAAGAAGCCCAGTAACGTTTGCATCCCTGAAATTGCCATCTCTAGTGACATTGGTATTGATAAAACTCACAGAAGAGTTACCATTGAACTGCTGATCAATGACAAGGATATTGTAATTGGCAATGGGCTCAACCACTTCATTTCGCTTTGCTCCAGTTAACGTATCGGTAATGGTCGCCTCCGTCTTTTCTGTAATAGCGTTGAAGAATCCAATCCCTAATCCTTTTTTTGTCCTTCCAGAGACTTTTAGGGCATTCAATGTTTTAACTTCATCAGGAAAATCGGTCAATTCTTCATTTGCGTCTAATTCTGGATTACCCGTCGGAGCATTACCAATTCGTCGCGAAAAGAACAAGTTGCCTTTATTAAAAAGATCAACGCCTTCCTTAAAGAACTGCCGCTGTTCGCTAAACGTTTGTTCAAATGGGCCAAGGTTCAATACAACATTGTCGAAACCGGCTTGACTGAAATCGGGAATAAGCGTTGCATCCAAAGTGAAGTTTTCGGTAATGCCATATTTTACATCGAGTCCGATATTAAGATCTGTTTCCGATTCGCCATCAAAAGATGTAGAGATACCAGACACGAAAGGGTAGAAGCTTAATCTTGTTGGTGGTTTAATGTTTTCTATACCTGTAAGAACACCATGATATAACCCAACATTACCTTTTGTGCGATCAATAGGGTTCCATGAATATTGTGAATTGTCAAGCCTAAATCGTCTATGGAATTGGATTCCCCAAGTCTGTACTTCTTGATTGGAAAAACGCAATGCTCTATAAGGTATTTTCATTTCAATAATCCAGCCATCGTCAACAATATTTACGGCACTATCCCATACGGCGTTCCATCCAAAATCCTCACCATTGCCAGGGTTAGAAACTGCATCAGCCTGAGTGCCTGAACTAAAAACAAAGAATTCTGTATCGTTCTGAGCGTCGTTATTGGGGTTTAATACAAGGCCGAAAAAATCGGATTGACCAAAGTTGTCTCTGCTAGTAAATTGTTTCTGTATGTCCTCAGGTTTGTCTTTTAAATAAGCACCGACATATATCGCTTGGTCATCATATGTAATCTTCACCTGTGTTTTTTGATATGGTTGAAGTGTAACACCCATTTCAGGCCGAAATTGTATAAAATCCGTTGCTGCTTCAGCATTTTGCCAAACAGTATCATCTAAAACACCATCAATTTTTGGGGCCTGATTGGTTCTTTCAATATTAAGTGTTTTTCTGTCTTGTGCAAATGATGAGAAGGCGCAGAGGAGAAAGAGAATGGTGATTAGTTGGATTCTCATATATTTGATTGATGAATAATTCCTTATAAAGACCAAGAAATTTTTTAATTGTTACAGCTTTGTAACAAATCTACACTTACACAAAATGTCAATTTCATAAGTAAACGTTAAAAGCCCCCATATGTTTGTTAATGTTTTGATAAGATTCTAAATGTGGAAGGAACAATGTTTTTTTGATTATTTTTATAAAAAATAAAATTGAAAGAGAATGCCATATAAGAAATTCGAAGAATATAATATCAAGGTCACCGAGGACGTGAAAAAACCGTTTGAAATCATTATCCAAGGCATAGGAGAGGACACAACGAGAGAAGGCTTGTTAAAAACCCCTGAACGTGCAGCGAAGGCCATGCAGTTTTTAACTCAGGGATATTATCAAGATGCTGCAGAAGTGCTTAAAAGCGCAATGTTCAAGGAGTCGTATAGCGAAATGGTAATTGTTAAGGATATCGAATTATATTCACTTTGCGAACATCATATATTGCCGTTTTTTGGCAAGGCACATATCGCTTATATACCCAACGGACATATTGTGGGATTAAGCAAGATCCCAAGAGTTGTAGACATTTTTGCAAGACGATTGCAAGTACAGGAAAGACTGACAGATCAAATCCTGAATTGCATCAACGAGACCTTAAAGCCTGAAGGCGTAGCCGTGGTAATAGAAGCCTCACATATGTGTATGATGATGCGAGGAGTACAAAAACAAAACTCGGTAACAACAACTTCAGGATTTAGGGGAGCCTTTGAAAAACTTGAAACTCGTAGTGAATTCTTGAAGTTGATCAGTGAAAAACTGTCATAAAATTGTGCACTTAATTCTGGCACTTTTCTTGCACTGTTAAGAGCATAACATAATTTTTTAAAATGACTTTAGAAACAAACCACAAATACAAAAAACTAGCATTAAGTATTCTTTTTGATTCCGTGGGATACGCAAGTTTTATTATTCCGGGCCTTGGAGAATTTTTGGATATTGCTTGGGCTCCTGCCTCAGCATTCTTAATGACTAAGATGTACAAAGGGAATATTGGTAAAATAGCCGCAACGGTTTCATTTATTGAAGAAGCAATGCCTGGTTTAGATGTGATACCAACATTTACTTTAACGTGGTTTTACAGCTATGTATTCAAGCCTAAAAGCACTAAAGATATCATAATGGACATAGGGGTGAATTAATAAAAGTAATCGTGTTGCTCGCTTTTTATAGTTTGTATGAGATTCCGAAATTAATGCTTCTACCAATATTGGGAATGCCGTCAGGCTTAAGTCTTGATAAATGATTTATATAAACTTCATTTGTTAAATTAGTAACATTAAGGTTAATCGTCATACTATGATTAAGAATCACGATTTCTCCACCTAATCCTAAACTCAACAAATTATAGCCATCTGTAGAGGTTTCAAAAACACTTATGTTATTTTGGTCAAATGTAGTTTTCAAACTTATAAATGCATAAGGGTTTTTCGCCCAATCCAACTTTCTAAACTCAACACGAAGCGTATTGGTTAATTTGTTTGCCGGAATTAATGGGAGATAATCATCATTGTCTTGTTTTCCCGTTACTGTTTCGAATGTTGTTTCTAAATGAAGCCAATCTAAAGGATGTGGATGTAGATGGAAGCCCATTTCTCCGCCATAAAGCTTAGCGTCATTTTGAAGATAATCAAAAACAGGATTGTCATCTATTGTATTCCCGGTAGGAGATATAAATATGTAATTATTCACTTTGTTGTAAAAACCATTTATAAAAAATTCTATATGTTTGTTTTGGTATTCTAATGCCATGTCGACTTGAAAGTTTTGCTCATTACTTAAATTAGGATTACCAATTTCATATCGGTTGGTGCCTTCGTGCACACCATTAGATGTTAATTCAGCTAAATTAGGAGCCCTGAATCCAGTTGCTAAATTAATTCGGCTAGTAATTTTTTCAGATAGATTTGCTTTATAACCTAAAGCACTGTTGAAGCTTGAAAAATCCCTATTCAATGGAGAGAAATAACCTTCTTCATTGATAATGCCACGTTCTTTTGAATTAATATTCCTAAAATCATATCGCAGACCAATTTGTATGTCATTTGTTTCATTAATATGATAGTGAGATGTGCCCAAAACACCTAGGTCCCTTACGTTTGCATCTGGTATCAGAGCCTCTTCACCAAAGTTTGTGTTTTTCTGGAAAAGCCCTTGTAGACCAATGATAGTCTCTAGTTTCTCAGTTTTAGGTAGATTGAACTTGAAGTCATAACTAATAGTATTCAAATGCATTTCCAATGCAGTTAATTTCTCACCATCTTCTTCTTCAAATTCCTTCCGGTTATTATATGTATACCCGAGTTTACCTTCTAAACTAGAATTTTTGAAAAATACTTTGTTCTTCCAGCTAATAATATGATTATCAATTTTCTGGGAAGGTAATTCTGGTGTTTTACTTGTCGTTTGCTCTGCTATTTGTTCTGGGATACCTAAACTGGCTTGATTATAATTGTAGCGTATTTCAGATTGGAATTTCGATATTTGGAACGCCAATCCAGTTTTTAAGTCGTATTCTTTTGAACGGGAATTCGTAACTCGAAGGCCATCAGTTTTATAATCTGCAAATTCTGCCAAACCACCTCTTATCAAAAATTTTATTTTTTCCCCGGAGGTTTTGAAACCTCCATTGGTTGATACTCCATTAGTATTACTAAAATAATTGGCAGATATATCTCCAGAGGCAGTGTTGTTATTGGCAAATTTTTCAGGGTTTAAATATAGTACGCCACCTAGAGCATCGCTTCCATATAATAGTGAAGCTGGGCCTTTGATAACTTCTACACTCTCAATACCCGAATCACTAATACCCAACCCATGTTCATCACCAAATTGTTGATTTTCCAATCGAATACCCTGGGTATAGACGAGAACACGATTTCCACTTAAGCCCCTAATTACTGGCTTTCCGATTGTGTTTCCTGTTGTAATACTTTCCACTCCGGCAATATTAGTGATGCCTTCAGACAAATTTGTAGCGCCTTGATTTTTCATATCCTGGATAGTTTGGCGTTCTACTTTCATTACATTATCTCGTTGTAATTGATGAAAAGGTGTGGATATGATTACTTCTTCCATTTCAATCGCGGAAGGTTTAAGGGTAATAGTGATTGACTGAGTCGTTGAAGTGTTAAACGTTTGAGACCAAGTTTCGTATCCTATGATGGATACGATCATCCTGAAATTCCCTTCAGCTAAATCGGTGATAGTAAACGCGCCATTTTCGTCGGTAAGTGTTCCTTTTTCGAGTTGTGGAAAATAGATATTGGCAAATGTGATTGGTGTATTATTTGAAGCATCCACTACGGTTCCGGCTACACCGAAGTTTTGTGCGAATACTGTGACTCCAGATAAAAGGCAAATTAAATATAAAAATTTCATTTGTAAATGTTTAAAATTAGACGAGCCGCTTGTTTACGGTCTGCTTTAATAATCTTAAACTGAATAGGGAGGTCCTCTTAGGGCAAAAGGTAATTTTTGAAAATCACTTATAAAACTATATTTTGAGATCACAGGATGTATCTCATTTTGCAGAACAACTGACCTGTTTTGGTAAATTGTATACGTGTAGTCTTTAGAAGCCTTGAATTTATAAAATTCACAATCCAAGTCTATTTCATGTAGATGCTCAGCAAGGACAGAGGTGCAAACCTCATGCGCATGGTCGGAATATATATGTGACAACTTGACTACTGAAGGTGCCATTAAAGCGGCCACTAGAAATATGGTTGCAAACCTTAAGATGATATGTTCTCTAAATTGATTCATTGATCTTCGAAAAATCGCTTAAGCCCAAATCTTTTCAACATTTTCTTCTCAAATCTCCAGAAGAAATCAAACTGACCAAATAGCCACCCTAAAGTTACGAGAAGGATTTGATAAAATATGATTCCAATAATAAGGAATAATATCCAGTAGATAACAGGATTTAAGTTTTCTTTAGTAATTCCCGCCATGGCGATTAATGGCCTACCAATAAAGGCAGATGTTGAACCTGTGATGGCAAATACTATGAAAATTCGAATCATTTCCCACTTTTGTTTGACTATCCATTTCCTTTCAAGTTTTTTAATGAAAAACAGGCAAATTGAAAGTAGGATATAAAATAGTATTGCTGCAGATATTGCAGTAAGAACAACATGAAATTGTTTTGTTAAGAGAAGTGCCAATTTGTAGGAGGAAAAGAGCAATGCAATGATTCCAAAAAAAGGAAATAGTAATTGCCAATTCTTCGTGATCTCCCAACGTTCTTTAAACTTTTTCATAGCTAAAATGCCATGCAAAGATAAAATTTATCACTAGATCCTAGGAACGAAACCAGTTAATCTTTGTTTGTATCTTCGCTGAAAGTAAATGAAGTAATTATAAAGTTTATAGTTTACTTCATACCCATAATCAATACCCTGTTGATAGTCTATTTGCATCTCGTAGAGATTTGGATCGTATTGCGAGCCATTAAGTACCCTGCGGTTCCATTCGGTAACATATAGGAAATTTCTACTTTCTAAAAAGCTTTGCGAATAATATCCTTCTGGCCTTGCAGTAGCTACTAACCAAGTATTAAAACCTGGTTCAATTATTATAATTTCGTATTCCAATGCTTCATTAGCGATACGCACGGTATCTTGGCCGCTAATAGTCACTTCTTCACTGGGAGTGGAAGTTCTTTTGGTTGAATTACAACTATAGAATGCTGTAATAAGACAGATGATCATCACTAATTTCTTCACGGCAATTGTTTTATTTAAAGGTACAAATATTATACCAGTGAGTGTATATTAAACAAAAAGCGACACTTGTTAAAGTGCCGCTTAAAACAAATTGTTTTATCTAGACTTATCATTTTTTTCCAAAAAGACCACCAAGTAGTCCACCTAATCCACTCTTTTTGTTTTGTCCACCTCCAAGTACCATTCCGGCCACGTCATCAATAACGCTGCCGTCTCCATCAGCATCAAGAATCGATTCTAAGAAGCTTTGTTCTTGTTGAGGAGAATTTCCTTTTAATAGGCCACCAAGTAAGCCTTCAATGCCGCTAGCTGAGTTTACATTGCTTTGTTTAGCTTGTTTACCTAGAACACCCATTAAAATTGGAGCAGCAACCTTTAATATTTGAGCTACTGAACCAGCATCCATACCAGATTTCTGACTTAAGGCATTTGCTACATTGTCTTGTTTTCCTCCAAGCACATGACCCAATATTTTTCCTCCATCAGCAACTACATCTTCATTCACACCGCCTCCAAAAAGGTCACCTAGGTTATCCAGAATACCACCATCATGTTTGCCGCTAATAGCACCAAGCAATCCTTCAGCCCCTTGTGGTGTTGAAGCATTATTCTTCATAGCCTGCATAAGAACAGGTAAAGCCATTGTTAAAAGACCACTCGTTTTATCCTGTGGCTGTCCTGTTGACCCAGCGACACCGCTAATTATTGTTTTTCCTAAATCGCTACTTAGTAAATCTAAAATTCCTGCCATGTTTTTTGTTTTATTGAATTGTTATTAATGTGGAATCAAATTACGAAAAAGGTCTCAAGCTTAAGGAGAAGACCTATTATTTTTTATTCGTAAAATCACTAATCATCGATGAGTGGTTATTTTTATGGTTCAACAGTAAATCTCGACCTATGATGTTAATTCAGTCCCATTTTATCTTTGGAATCATTAGCAATGTACACAGTGCCTTTTCCTTAATGTATTGTTACTTCACTGGAAGAAGAAATTCGTTTGTTTGAATTACAACTATATTCTGCTCTGCTAAGACAGCTAATCATCACTAATTTCTTTACGGTAATTGTTTTATTTAAAACTACTAATAGTATACCACTCAATTCATATTAAACAAAAAGCGACACTTGTTAAAGTGCCGCTTTAAAACAATTTGTTTTATCTTGACTTATCATTTCTTACCAAATAAACCTCCAAGTAGCCCGCCTAGTCCACTCTTTTTCTTCTTATCATCGCCACCAAGTACCATTCCAGCAACATCATCAATGATACTTCCATCACCATCTGCATCTAAAAATGAACTTAAAAAGTTTTGTTCATGTTGAGGCGTGTTGGCTCTTAACATTCCACCCAAGAATCCTTCTAGACCACTACTATCATGTACAGATTGCTGACGTTTTTTCTTTCCTAAAAAACCTAATAATAATGGGGAAGCTATCTTAAGAATTTGCGAAACAGCTGACGCATCGATACCTGTTTTATTTCCGAGTGCATTTTCAACATTACTTTGCTTACTTCCTAAAATATGACCTAATATTTTTCCTCCGTCATTAATAGCTTCTTTATCAATACCACCGCCAAAGAATCCTTCAAGATTATCTAATAAGCTTCCGTCATGTTTATTGCTTAATGCTCCCATGAGGCCTTGTGCTCCTTCTGGTGTCGCCGCGTTTTGCTTCATAGCTTGCATCAATACTGGCATAGCCATAGTAAGTAGCTTACTGGTTTTGTCGAATGGTTGACCAGATTCCATGGATACACCACTAATAATGCTTCTTCCAATGTCACTGTCTAACATATCTAAAATTCCTGACATAATTTTTTTGATTTAAAATTTAATTTAGCCCTAATGTACAAAAAAAGCCCAAGCATGATCTTGCTTGAACTTTTATAAATTTAATCTAATTTAAAAGTCTAATTAAGGCTTTTTAGTTTTTAAAATGCTAATGATCTGTGAAGCTAATTCAGTGCCAATTCTGTCTTGGGCTTCATTGGTTGCAGCACCTATATGAGGTGTTAAAGAGATTCGACCATTCATAAGAACTTGGATAGCCGGATTTGGTTCTTGTTCAAAAGTATCTAATCCAGCAAATGCTATTTTGCCACTTTCTAAAGCATCTATTAATTCTACTTCATTGATAACACCTCCACGTGCAGCATTAATTATACCTGTTCCATTTTTCATTAGATCGAATTGCGATTTCCCAATAATATACTGTTTTTGGGCAGGAATATGCAAGGTTATGAAATCGGACTGTCTTAGCACCTCATCCATTGGTAGCGTTGTGATATTGAAATTCACGGATTGGCCATCAAAGAAATTTAATTTTATAGTAGCGCCATCTACAAACTTATCAGCAGCAATTACTTTCATGCCGATACCTACCGCAATTTTTGCCACTTCCTTTCCTATACGACCAAAACCAATGACACCAAGTGTCTTACCACGCAATTCCAATCCTTTCGCGTAATTTTTCTTAAGGGCCTTGAATTTGGTATCACCATCTAATGGCATATTTCTATTAGAATCGTGAAGAAAACGAACACCGCCGTATAAATGCGCAAAAACCAATTCTGCCACAGACTGCGAAGACGCAGCAGGCGTATTGATTACATGAATTCCTTTACTTCGTGCATAGTCAACATCAATATTATCCATGCCTACACCACCACGACCTATGATTTTTAAACTAGGGCACACATCGATTACGTCTTTTCTAACCTTTGTGGCGCTTCTTACTAAAACTACATCTACGTTATTCTCCTTCACGTAATTAGCCAGTTGCTCTTGTGCCACTTTCGTGGTGATCACTTCAAAACCTGCTTCTTCCAAGGCATCGATTCCGCTTTTTGAAACCCCATCATTTGCTAGTACTTTCATAATGCTATTATGCTTTTCTTTCTAGTTCACTCATAATTTCCACCAAAATGGCCACACTGTTTAATGGCATAGCATTATACATTGATGCTCTATAACCACCTACGCTTCTATGACCATTCAATCCATTGATGCCACCTTCTTTTAACATGGTTTCAAATGTTTCTTTTAAATCTTGCTGAAGTGTAAAAGTCGCATTCATATTGGACCTGTCGTCTTTGGCAGCGTATCCTTTGAACAGCGGATTTAAATCCAATTCGGAATAAAGGAGACGCGCTTTCTTTTCATTAATTTCTTCAATAGCAGAAATGCCGCCTAGATTTTTTAACCATTCCAATGTCAACATCGATGTATATACTGCAAATACAGGAGGTGTATTGAACATGCTGCTTTTACTGATGTGTACTTTATAATCCATTATAGAAGGGATTTGACGTGACACTTTGCCTAGAATATCTTCTTTCACAACGACAAGTGTTGTACCTGCAGGTCCCATGTTTTTCTGAGCACCAGCATAAATTAAATCAAATTGAGAGAAATCCAACACGCGGGAAAAGATATCACTGCTCATGTCACAAACCATAGGGATATCACATTTTGGGAATGATTTCATTTGTGTCCCAAAAATGGTATTGTTAGACGTGCAATGAAAATAGTCGTAATCTGAAGGAATATCGTAGCTTTTTGGAATGTAGTTGTACTTCGCATCTTTGGAAGAAGCAACTTCGTAAATGTCGTCATATATTTTAGCTTCATTTATCGCTTTATCACTCCAAGTGCCCGTATTTAAATAACCTGCCCGTTTTTCTAATAAATTGTGCGCGACCATGATAAATTGTAAACTTGCACCTCCTTGAAGAAACAAGGCTTTATAACCCTTGCCCTCAAGGCCCATTAGTTCAAGTGCTAATGATCGAGCATTTTCCATAACATCAACAAAAGGCTTGCTACGGTGAGAGATTTCTATTAGTGATAAGCCACTATCGTTAAAATCGACAACAGCTTCCGAAGCCTTTTGAAGCACTTCTTGTGGCAGAATACATGGTCCGGCGCTAAAGTTATGTTTTTTCATTTTTTATGATTGAATTTCGAGTTGTAAAGGTCTGAATTTATGCTAAACTTAAAGTTATTAATCTGATATTTTATCAACTATATTCTTAACAAGAAATCAATTGTGTCAACATTGTCCGCATAATCATCCAGAGATGGCTTTTGGGTTTGACCAAAGGAGATCTCATTTTTAGAAAACCCGCTGCTTACAACACATTGTATATGTGTTTTATCGGAGTTTATTTTATTCTGAAGTTCTTCCTTGTTTTCATAAAACTCATAAAACATGGTAGCAATAGGTGAGGAATAAGCATCATCTTCTTTCAGCATTAGGAAGCCATTTTCCAGTAAGTCAAATTCACTCATCAAATAAACGGCCTTATTGTAGTCGTAATTGTTAGCATACTTGGCTTTGTTGATTATAGGATGCCAATGATACATGGCCTTGAAAAAATTATCAAAATTGTATCTTTTTGGAACGAACAATTTAGACACGTTTCTGCAGCCTAATCCATAGTACCTGAAGATATCCTCAGACAAGTTTTTCAAATCTTCTTCAGATTCGTTACCCTTAAGAATGGCTACAGAATTTCGATTATTCCTAATAATGCTCGGTTTGCCTTTAAAGTAATATTCGAAATATCGCGCTGTATTATTGCTTCCTGTGGCGATGACTGCGTCAAAATTTTCTAGCTTATTCTCTGTGAAGGTAATACGTCCTTTAAAACCCGGTTCAACATGTTCGAGATATTTTGCTAGATAGGGTAGAAGGTGCTTATCGTTACTAGATTGTTTTACTAGAACAGAATGACCGGAGAGCAACACAGACAAGAAATCATGAAACCCTACCAAAGGAATATTTCCAGCCATGATGATTGCCACATTCCTAGGCTTATCTTTATTTAAGTCATACTTTAGAAGCCAATCATTAAGTAACTTGTTATTCAATAACTTAGACCAGTTTTTTAAACTAAATAAAATATTTTCATTTGTAAACCAACCATTATGCTCTTCAGCCAATTTTATTTGATGTTTTAAGCCGTCAAAAAACACCACATTGAATTCAATATCATCTTTTTTATGAATATTTTCAGGAGCGAATTGACCTAAGAAATCCCCGAGTTTTACGAATGCGTTAATTCTTTGTTGTAATTGCATTTAGGGTTTGGTTATGCGATGTTTTGGTTTTATTTTTGCGCAAAGTTAAGCAAACAGAAAAAGAAATTATTGTTATGGCAATTATTATAACAGACGAATGTATAAATTGTGGAGCATGCGAACCAGAATGTCCTAATACTGCTATCTACGAAGGTGCTGATGACTGGCGTTATAAAGATGGAACCAGCCTCGAAGGTGATTTAATACTAACTAATGGCAAAGCCGTTAATGCTGACGATGCCCAAGAGCCAATTAGTGACGAAATATATTATATAGCTCCCGATAAATGTACAGAATGCCAAGGGTTTCATGAAGAACCCCAATGTGCAGCAGTATGTCCTGTGGATTGCTGTGTCCCAGATGAGAATCATGTAGAATCTGAAGAGGTCCTTCTTGGGAAACAGAGATTTATGCATCCTGAAGATTAAGTTTTTTACATCTACATCAAGAGTTTTTTTATAAAACAAAAAAGACGAGTTGTTTTTAACTCGCCTTTTTTACTATATAATAATGAATTGTTTAGTTAAGCTTAAAATTCATTCTAGCAAATAAATATCTACCTGAATAGCCAAATTGAGATGTTCTTCTTGAGTAAACAAATTGATCTCCGGATGTTCCTCCTGGTCTATTCTCATCAGGATATACATCAAATAAGTTATTTGCACCTATAGAAAGATTGATATCCTCATTAAGCTCATAAGACACTGTTAGATCTGTAACCAATTTACCACCGTATACAGCATCTGGCGAAACTGTATGTTCACTTACACTTGCTGATCCAGCAAAATCATCTGGATCTTCAACTTCACCAAAGAAGGTGTTTCTTAAAAAAAAGTTCCAGTTTTTAAATGATAAATTATTTGATAAACTTGCTTTGGTTCTTGGAATTGCACGTGTTAAAAACGCTTCTTCTTGAGCATCAAAGAAATTACCTGTTTGCCCTGCAGCAGCAACTGCAGCAGGCACATTTAGATTAGAGACTTTTGTGTCTGTGAAATTAGCAGCCAAGTCTGATGTTAACCTTAACTGATCAGTCAAGTTGGCTTTGTGACTTAGTACAATGTCTAATCCTTTAGTTTTTGTATCTATAGCATTAACAAAGAAACGAGCACTTGTAGCTCCTGCTGCATCAAAAATAGCTTGAATTTCAGCATTGGTTCCGGGACCAAAACTTCCACTATAAACGATGCGATCATCGATATTAATTAAATAGCCATCTACACTGAATGTTAAATTCAAGTCAGGAATCTTTCCTGTAACTCCTGCACTAAAACTTGTAGACGTTTCTTCTTTCAATTTATTGATACCTAGCAAATTTGCTAATCTACTATCATTAGTAAATGTACCTTGTTCTAATGGTACATTATTTTGAAAGACAGTGCTTGTTCTACTAAAAAACTGTTGATGTAAAGAAGGTGCTCTAAATCCAGTATTTACTGCGGATCTCACATTTATATTGTCTGTAATCTTATAACGTGCGGCTAGCTTACCATTAATTGTACCTCCGAAATCTGAGAAGTTTTCATAACGACCCGCTAAGCTCACATAAAATGCTTCACTAAAATCTGCTTCTAAATCGACGTATGCAGCCATACTATTTCTTGTCTTATCAGTGGCATTATTTGGGTCAAACCCTCTAAAAACTTGTGCGCCACCACCTAAAGGAACTCCTGTAAAATTATTTCTGACTAACAAATCATCGGTTGTTGACGCTGTAACTATATCTCCATTAATATCATAACTAGCATATGAATTAAGTTCTCCTTCTTCTATAAGATAGTTTTCTACTTTAAATTCGGCACCTACAGCAACATTAAGGCCTGCGAAAATATCATCATAAAAACGTGTGGCATCTAAATTCGTTGTATTTTGAGAAAACGCGATAGTTCCTGCATCAAAAGAGCGTTGCGTCCCTGTGCCTAAAGTACCATTACTAGAGTTGCCAACCGTATATCTAAAGTCGTTCTCTCCATAAGTATTAGAAAAATCTACATCCCAATTTTCATTTACCTTCCCTTTAATACCTACAGATAGAGATTTATCTATAATATCACTACCAATATTTGGTAAAAAGCCATTAGGAAAGGCGGGTGTATTTGCTCTGCCATCACCTTGAGCAGGTCTTCTATAAAACCCAGAAGCTAAACCGCTACGGTAAGATAATCCTCCAAATGAATATAACTCAGCATTTTCACTAACTGGAATACTAGAATTAAAGAAAAACTTCCCTTCTCTTAATTTAGAAGTTCCTACTTTAAATCTAAAATCTTTCCTTGTTAATCCTCTAGCAGCTAATTCATCTTCATCTGCATCAAAATCTAAAAGTCCTCTAAATGTATCTACATCTGCTTGTTGGTTTAGATCTAAGCCAGCAATTTGAGCCTGAACAGCAGGATCTAAATAAGTAAGAGACTGTGATGCTGTTTGATAATCAACAAGTGTCATATCTGAAACATTACCTCCACTAGCGGCAAATACTCTTTCTACTCCATGATAACCTCTAAATATGTCACCAGCATAATCTTTATTTCTAAGTGCCGGTTCTCTAGTTGATAAAGTACCAGTGAAATTAATGAAACCGCCTTTATCTCCTAATGGTACGCCATAATTTGCATCGAGCTTAAACTTCTCTCCGTCACTTCCGCCTTCAAATTGATTTGAGTTTTCACTAAAATTAGCTCCTGTAGTAACTGTTAAATCTAACTCACCAGTGTCTTTTTTTAATACAATGTTAATAACGCCAGCAATGGCATCAGATCCATATTGTGCCGCAGCTCCATCACGTAGTACTTCTATTTTTTTAATTGAAGCAGTAGGAATCGCATTCATGTCAGTTCCAACACTACCAGCTCCAACTGTTCCATTAACATTTATTAAAGCAGTATTATGCCTTCTTTTTCCATTTATTAAAACCAGTACCTGGTCTGGACCTAATCCTCGTAAAGATGCTGGATCTATGTGATCCGTGCCATCTGATACTGTTTGAGTTTGAGAAGTGAACGATGGAGCTGCATAATTCAATATCTCGTTAATAGAGGTTTGAGGTGCTTTTTTAGCCAACTCAGTAACATCTATTACATCAATTGCAACTGCTGTATCAATAGCAGTTCTGCTTGGGTTTCTAGACCCTACTAATACGATTTCGCCAAGAGATTCGCCCTCAGACATCGATACATTGATCTGTGATCTACCATTAACCACTTCTTCTGTTGTGCTATAGCCAACATAACTAAATACTAGCGTAGCATTGTCGCCAACATTGATGGAATAATTCCCATCAAAATCCGACGACGCACCATTCGTTGTTCCTTTTTCAACGATGTTTACTCCAGGAATAGCGCTTCCGGATTCGTCAGTAACTGTCCCGGAGACTTGTTGACTAAACGCCAAACTTGTGCTAAAAAGGAAAATTAATAATAAAGTAATTTGTTTCATTTGATTAAGTATTTTGGATTAATTCTTCTAAATGTGGTTATAATATTCAAGCTTTTTAAATAAAACCTGAATAAATATCAACAAAGTTGTTAATAAAATGGTTTTACAGTAACTGTCGGTAAGAAAATATATACGATGTAATTAGAAGCTAGAATGTTATATTTGCAATCGCAAAATTATTGAATATATGAAAGCTGGAATTGTCGGGCTACCCAACGTAGGAAAATCAACATTATTTAACTGTTTGTCGAATGCAAAAGCCCAAAGTGCAAACTTTCCGTTTTGTACTATAGAGCCAAATATAGGGGTGGTTAATGTGCCAGACCCTAGATTATCAAAATTAGAGGAATTAGTAAATCCTGAACGGGTGATGCCTGCGACGGTTGAGATTGTTGATATTGCGGGATTGGTTAAAGGAGCTAGCAAAGGTGAGGGACTAGGTAACCAGTTCTTAGGGAATATTAGAGAAACTGATGCTATTCTGCACGTATTAAGGTGTTTTGATAATGATAATATTGTTCATGTTGACGGTTCTATAGATCCAATAAGGGACAAAGAGACAATTGACATGGAGTTGCAATTGAAGGATTTGGAAACCGTTGAGAAAAAACTTGATAAAGTCAAGCGTGCTGCAAAAACGGGTAATAAAGAGGCTCAGAAAGAAGAGGCTGTGCTACTAAAACTAAAAGCAACATTAGAATCTGGTACTTCTGTACGAGCCATTGAGTTTTCAGAAGATGATTATGATGAGTTCGTTACACCATTGCAATTGATTACTGATAAACCTGTAATGTATGTCTGTAATGTAGATGAAGAATCAGCCGTTTCTGGCAATGCCTATGTTGATTTGGTAAAAGAGATTGTAAAAGATGAACAAGCTGAAGTTTTGGTGTTGGCTGTAGGTACCGAAGCAGATATTAATGAGCTCGATGATTATGAAGAGCGTCAAATGTTCTTACAAGATATAGGACTTGAAGAACCAGGGTCTGCCAAACTCATAAGATCAGCGTACAAATTATTAAACCAACAAACGTATTTTACAGCTGGAGTTAAAGAAGTGAGAGCATGGACAGTTGATATTGGCGCTACAGGGCCTCAAGCGGCAGGCGTAATTCATACAGATTTTGAGAAAGGCTTCATTAGAGCGGAAGTTATTAGCTATGATGATTATGTCTCATACGGAAGTGAAGCTAAGGTAAAAGAAGCAGGAAAAATGCGTGTGGAAGGTAAGAATTACACCGTGCAGGATGGTGATGTTATGCACTTCTTGTTTAATGTGTAATTAATGCTGATGGTTACAGTTACGTCCGATAAGATCAATTGAATCAATAATTAAATTAACAATGCGCCTTTCATAGGGTCAATCTTGTTGGGTTTCGGTTTTATGTTTCCACATTGTTCATGAAATTTTTTATTGAATTGATTTTTGATAAAAATCCTTAGTTTGACTTATCATTTGGTTTCTTTTTAAATACGTTTTGTATTCATCTGTTTTTAAAGATCGCCTTTGATATTACCGTAAAGTTCTTTTTCATACCCTCTCTCATTTAGGGGCTTTTCTTAATGGCGTTTCACTTTTTTAATAAAAAAGAACAACTCCTACTATTAATATCCTCTTAAGACACTTTTGTCAACAAAATCAGTACTTTATTGTTAATTACTTTGTACCTTCTCTATGTCATTTTTTGAAGTGAAATCTTATATTAGCGACTCGTCTTAATTTAATTCGTAAATGGCTCAAGAGACCAAATATACCGAAGATAACATCCGATCGCTCGACTGGAAAGAACATATCCGAATGCGACCAGGAATGTATATTGGAAAGCTTGGTGATGGGTCCTCTCCAGATGATGGAATTTATATACTTGTAAAGGAAGTTTTGGACAATTCCGTTGATGAATATGTTATGGGAGCTGGAAAAACTATAGACATTTCCATTCAAGGCAATAAAGTGATCGTTCGTGATTACGGAAGAGGTATTCCACTAGGTAAAGTGGTAGATGTTGTTTCGAAAATGAATACCGGTGGTAAATATGATTCAAAGGCTTTTAAGAAATCCGTTGGACTGAATGGCGTAGGTACCAAGGCCGTAAATGCATTATCCTCATTTTTTAAAGTAGAATCGACGCGCGATGGTAAATCTGCTTCCGCGGAATTTGAGCAAGGTAATTTAACCAGCCAAGACATATTGGATGATACCTCTAGGAGAAAAGGGACAAAAGTGTCATTTATCCCTGATGAAAATATCTTCAAAAAATATAAATATCGAAATGAGTATGTAGAGAAAATGCTTAAGAACTATGTCTACTTGAACACAGGCCTAACCATAGTTTTTAATGGCGAAAAATATCATAGTGAAAATGGTCTGAAAGATCTATTACAAGAGACGATTAATGACTCGGATATGGTTTATCCAATCATTCATTTAAAAGGAGAGGATATTGAAGTAGCCATTACACATAGTAAAACGCAATATTCGGAGGAATATCATTCATTTGTCAACGGACAACATACAACGCAAGGCGGTACGCATCAAGCGGCTTTTCGTGAAGCTTTGGTAAGAACGATTCGTGAATTTTATGGAAAGAATTATGAAGCCTCTGACGTAAGAAAATCCATTGTCTCTGCAGTATCCATAAAAGTAACGGAGCCTATTTTTGAGAGCCAAACAAAAACGAAACTAGGATCTACTGAAATGGGTGACGGCTTGCCTACGGTTAGGACGTTCATTAATGAATTCTTGAAAACCCAACTAGACAATTTCTTGCATAAGAATCCTGATGTTGCAGAATGTATACAAAGAAAAATAATACAAGCGGAGCGTGAACGCAAAGAATTATCAGGTATCAGGAAACTGGCAAAAGAACGCGCCAAGAAGGCAAGTTTGCACAATAAGAAATTACGAGATTGTAGAGCACACTTTGGGGACTTGAAGCACGATAGAAGACTAGAAACTACCTTGTTCATTACAGAGGGAGATTCTGCATCAGGAAGTATAACAAAGTCTCGTGATGTCAATACCCAGGCGGTATTCAGTTTAAAGGGAAAACCTTTGAACTCTTACGGATTAAGCAAAAAAATCGTTTATGAAAACGAGGAATTTAATCTACTTCAAGCCGCCTTGAACATTGAAGAATCGATTGAAGATTTACGATATAATAATATTGTAATTGCAACGGATGCAGATGTGGATGGTATGCATATAAGGTTGCTACTCATCACGTTCTTTTTACAATTTTTCCCTGAATTGATTAAAGAAGGACATCTATATATATTGCAAACACCATTGTTTCGTGTAAGGAACAAGAAAGAGACCATTTATTGTTATAGTGAAAAAGAACGTGTTGATGCCATAGAGAAGTTAAAACCTAGCCATGAGATTACACGATTTAAAGGACTTGGTGAAATTTCTCCAGATGAGTTCAAGCATTTTATTGGCGATGATATACGGTTGGATCCGGTGATGCTTGATAAAGACATGTCCATTGAAGAATTATTGTCTTTCTATATGGGTAAAAACACGCCTACTCGACAGGAATTCATTATTAATAATTTAAAAGTAGAATTAGATATAGTAAAGGAGACGAATTAGTATGCGATTCAACAATCAAAAATCTAGGAATGCTGTAGTTACTTTATATTTTGTTTTCGCAGTTCTTTTTGTCTTTGCTACAGTGTTTTTTAATGCTATTAAGTCTTTTATTGGTGGTGGAAAAATGACATATATTTTTCTTTTTACTGTTTTAAGTGCTGTTCTTTTATTTACTCATAAGGTTTCTAAATATTTTGAATACGACAGTGAGGGAAATGTGTTAGTTGTCGTAAATAAAGGGATAATGCTCTCCGATTTTTTTAATTATAGGGAAAATAGGGCCGAGTTTCCCAAGAAAAAATTATTGTATTTTAAAATCAATAATTATGGGTTCTATAAATCTTTGAATTTGTATGTCACATCTCACGGAAATCGACAAAAGAGATTGAAATTTAATGTGACATTGGTAAATAATAAGAAACTTAAATATTTAAAACAGTCTTTAGATAAAGTCGTGAAACAAAACAAATTGAATGCCTAATGACTATGGAAAATGACGATATGACTATGAGTGGACCTGAGAAGGATGCCAGTAACTCAGATACCATTACTCGTGTCACAGGCATGTATAAGGATTGGTTTTTGGATTATGCATCCTATGTCATCCTCGAACGTGCAGTTCCTGCAATAGAAGATGGTTTTAAGCCTGTGCAACGGCGCATTATGCATTCTATGAAAGACCTTGATGATGGTCGATATAGTAAAGTAGCGAATATTGTTGGACATACTATGCAGTATCATCCTCATGGTGATGCTAGTATAGCTGATGCGATGGTGCAAATTGGTCAGAAAGACCTGCTTATCGATACCCAAGGTAACTGGGGAAACATTCTTACTGGGGATAGAGCAGCTGCTTCAAGATATATTGAAGCCCGAATTTCCAAATTTGGTTTGGATGTTGTCTATAACCCAAAGATCACGGAGTGGCAAGCCTCTTATGATGGCCGTAGAAAAGAGCCAGTGAATCTTCCTGTTATGTTTCCATTGTTGTTAGCACAAGGCGGAGAAGGAATTGCAGTTGGGTTATCAACAAAGATATTGCCACATAATTTTATTGAACTGATCAATGCCTCGATAAAGCATTTAATGGGAAAACGTTTTACAATACTTCCTGATTTCCCAACAGCTGGAATTGCCGATTTCACTAATTACAATGATGGTAATCGTGGTGGAAAAGTACGCATTAGAGCAAAAATGTCCCAGTACGATAAAAACACTCTTGTGATTACTGAAATTCCCTTTGGCACGACAACTACGAGTCTTATAGACTCTATTTTAAAGGCTAATGAAAAAGGGAAGATCAGAATCAAGAAAATAGAAGACAATACGGCAGCAGAGGTCGAAATACTCGTTCATTTACCTTCCGGTATATCGCCAGATAAGACCATTGATGCATTGTACGCTTTTACTAATTGTGAAAGCTCAATTTCACCTTTAGGGTGTGTGATAGAAGATAATAAGCCCTTGTTTATTGGTGTAACTGAAATGTTAAGGCGGTCTACAGACAATACCGTTCAGTTACTTAAGAGTGAACTTGAAATCAAACTTGGAGAGCTTCAAGAGCAATGGCATTATGCATCTTTAGAACGCATATTTATTGAAAACCGAATCTATCGCGACATTGAGGAAGAAGAAACTTGGGAAGGGGTTATCTCGGCAATTGATACAGGGTTGAAACCGCACATAAAGCATCTTAAACGTGGAGTGACCGAAGAGGATATTACCCGTTTAACAGAAATCCGAATTAAACGTATTTCAAAATTCGATATTGATAAAGCACAGCAGAAAATCGAGTCATTGGAAGACCAAATAGCTGAAGTCAAACATCATCTGGATAACTTAATAGATTATGCGATAGCATATTTCACAAGACTTAAAAAAGAATATGGCGCTGGAAGAGAACGTAAAACGGAAATTAAGATTTTCGATGACATCGTAGCAACAAAAGTGGTCATCAGAAACACTAAGCTTTATGTTAATAGGGAAGAAGGCTTTATAGGTACCTCATTGCGTCGTGATGAATATGTATGCGATTGCAGTGATATTGACGATATCATAGTTTTCACCAAGGAAGGTAAAATGATGATCACAAAAGTAGATTCAAAAACTTTTGTGGGTAAGGATATCATTCACGTAGATGTGTTCAAGAAAAAAGACAAGCGAACTATTTACAACATGATCTATCGAGATGGAAGTCGAGGACCATCATATGTAAAACGTTATGCAGTGACTGGGGTCACAAGAGACAAGGAATATGATTTAACAAATGGTAATAAAGGATCCAAAATATATCATTTCTCAGCTAATCCGAATGGAGAGGCGGAAATAGTAACCATTTTGTTGCGACACGTTGGAAGCATCAAGAAATTGAAATGGGACCTTGATTTTGCCGATTTGGCAATCAAAGGAAGAGGGACAAAAGGAAATTTAGTTACCAAGCTCTCGATTAAAAGGATAGAATTAAAGGAAAAGGGAGTTTCTACACTAAAACCCAGAAAGATATGGTTTGATGATACTGTTGAACGCCTAAACGTGGATGGTCGAGGAGAATTAATTGGAGAGTTTAGGGGAGAGGATAAGCTTTTGATTGTCACACAAAGTGGCATTGTAAAAACCATAACTCCTGAGATTACGGCACGATTTGATAGTGATATGATCGTATTAGAGAAATGGCTTCCTAAGAAGCCGATTTCAGTGATTTATTTTGATGGTGAAAAGGAGCGTTATTATGTAAAGAGATTCTTGGTGGAGAATGAAGGTCGTGAAGAAAGTTTTATTACCTCACATCCTAATTCTCAATTAGAGATCGTTTCAACAGATTGGAAGCCTATGGCCGATATAGAATTGAAAAAAGAAAGAGGCAAAGACAGAAAGGCAAACTTGGAAATCAATCTTGAAGAATTTATTGCCATTAAAGGGATTTCTGCTCATGGGAATCAGTTAACGAAGGAAAAGATCAATCAAATTAGTTTACTGGATCCTTTACCTTTTAAGGCCGCAGAAGAAGTGCCAGCAGAAGAATTAGAAGTTGTAGATGAGGAAACTTTGTCATCAAGTCAAAAGGATGAAGAAAATCCTATTAAACCAAGAGCTGAAAACACAATAACTAAAGAGGACGATTCAGAAGAAGAGCCACCTCTTGATGAAGACGGACAAGCTAAATTATTCTAAATGAGCATATTAAAAGAATTTAAGGAGTTTGCTGTAAAAGGCAATATGATGGATATGGCTGTTGGTATTATTATTGGAGCCTCATTCAATAAGGTGATTGATGTATTGGTTAAGAAAGTCTTGATGCCGCCATTATCCTTGTTATCCAATGGTATTGACTTTGAGGATAAACGTTTTATAATGCGTGAAGCAATAATAGATGCTTCAGGAGTTATAACCCAAACTGAAGCTGCAGTCGGTTATGGCGCATTAATTGAAGCCTTGATGGATTTTTTAATTATTGGATTTACTGTTTTTGTGGTCGTAAAAGCAATGAATCGTTTGCGTAATAAGGCTCAAGACACAACAGATAAAACTGTTGTAACGCCAAAAGATATTCAGTTACTCACTCAACTCAATACGTTAATGGAGGAACAAAACAGGTTATTAAAAAATAATCTAAGAGAAGAATGATTTATAAATAAGACGTTTATAGTTTAATAGGGTCTTTGTCTAAATTAAGATCATCAAGCATGTCTTGAGTGAATTTATAATGACCTCTTCGTGTAATGATCTTGAAGCGATCGTCTTTCATTCTGGTCAAAACATCCAAAAAGCGCCATTTTGATTTTAGCAAGGTTGGTTCTTCGCTTTTAAGACCAATTTCAAAATAATGTTTCCTACCTGCTTTTTCCGCAACTATATCAGGAGTTATGCTTATATCGCTCCCCATTTTAAGGTAAGATTTTGGCTTTACATATCCTTCCATATCTGCTTGGATATTTTCAAAACCTAGGTTTTCTAAATAGTTTAAGGATTCTTTTAGAAATGATTGGTTTACTTCTTTGTCTTGTGCTATCATAATGATAAAGGTACGACATATTAAATGGACGTTCCGTTAAGTGCTCGTTAAACTAGTTAATAGCTCTTTATTTTAAAATCATTCAGCGCTATTTACGTAAATAAGGACTTGATATAAGAGCTAAATAATTTAGTGTTGAAACTTTATTGTTTGAGACAAAGGGTGTTATTTACTTGAATAATTGATTTGTGCCATCAAAGCCTCACCAATTTTTTCGACAACCCCAACCACAAGGGCATTTCCCATGAAAAAAGCTCTTTTAGTATCAGAAATGCTATCTAATTTTGTATGGTTATCAGGGAACATATTAAGTCGTTCTAATTCAATAGGGGTGAGTCTTCTTAATCCTCTATCTGAATTGATGACGTGCTTGAACCTTGATGGGGATTTACCACCTTCACCAGTTATGATGGTTCTCGAAGCTTTATCCAGAGCATCAGGAAATCTCATGCTTCCTTCACTATAGTTATATTGAAATCCTCCTTTCGTTCTACGCACTTCCTTTTTTGCTCCTTTAAGGTAAGACCATTTCACAATGTCTTCTTGTTCAATGAAAAATTCATCTGTAACCTCTCCGTTTTTTAGAACATCCCCCAACAAAACCCTATTGCCATTATAATTTGGAGATGTCTTGGCAGTGATGACTTTTCCATTATACATCAAACCCGTATTTTGGAAAGGAGATAGTTTTTGCGATTTATTGAAGTCATTGCTTATTTCAACCAAACTGCCTTCTAAATTGAATTCTGTTTCATTAGTTATTTCTAGCAATGGAAAAGCATTTGCAATAGTGCCTTTTTCATGAAGCCATTCTATTTTACTCGCCTTAGCTAGTCGTTTATAAACATGTGAGGATTTATGATAGGCTAAAAAGAATACTCTCCTTCTACGTTGTGGCATCCCGTATTCTGCAGCGTTGATAACGCGCCATTCAACCGCATAGCCCAACTTACTTAAACTTTTGAGCATTACGGCAAAGTCCCTTCCTCGTTGATTTGCAGGTGATTTAAGCAATCTGTCCACATTCTCAAGAAAAAGGTATTTAGGTTTATTCTTTTTCTCTACTAAAATTCTATGGATGGACCACCAGAGCACTCCTTTTTTTCCGATAAGCCCTTTAGAATTATGCAAGGAAGTTGCCACTGAATAATCTTGACAAGGAAAGCCTCCAACTAATACGTCGTGATCAGGAATTTCTGTAGTTGGTATCGTTTCAATATCGTGATTGGAATGATTTTCATGCCCAAAACGAGCTTCGTAAATCATAGAGGCATGTTGGATTTTTGTAGAAGGCTCCCACTGATTACTCCATATAATTTTAAAATTGTTTTTTTCTAGCCCAAGGCGAAAACCTCCGACACCAGCAAACAACTCTACTACCTTGATCTTTTGATTCATTCTATCTAGAACTTGTTCTGAAGAAAAACAGAATTTTAAAAGTACTTAAACAGAGGTTTATTCGCTAAGGATATTATCTATTTTATCCACTATCTTTTCAACATCTGTTTTTAGTTCACACTCCCAAATAGTCATGACTTTCCAACCTAAATTTTTAAGTTCAACAGACTTTAATACATCCCTTTTTTTATTCTTATTGAATTTTATTTTCCAAAATTCAGAGTTATGCTTTGGAGTTGAAGGATTACATTTTGGACAACGATGCCAAAAACACCCATTGACGAATATGGCTAATTTTTTGCGAACAAATGCAATATCTGGCTTTCCTGGAACTTTCTTCCAATGCAATCGATATCCTTTTATACCATGATTCCATAGATATTTTCGGAGTAAAAGTTCTGGATTGGTGTTTTTACTTTTAATAGAGCTCATGATTCTAGAGCGAGTCTCATTAAGAGGCGTTGGAGACCTTTTATCTGTGCTATATGGTCTAGGTTTAGTCAATGTTGTGAATTTGAAAAATCAATCAACAAGTTCCCCTTTAACATTTTCCTTCCTGAATTTCAATACCAAGTACATAAATATAAGGGATAATGAAATAGCCAGGTATAAATAATTCTTAGGTAAAAAACCTACATCAGATCCAAAAAGGTGAAAGTGCGATAAATAAGCACCTTCAACAAGCATGGCAAATCCAACAAGTATCAAAAAGCCAAGCCCAAGAATATTGATCGATGGATGCTTTTTGAATACGCGTCTTAAGGAATCCTTGAAAAGTAGAAGTAAAATTAATGAGAAGGTCATAGCGATAGCAATTAATACAAGCACCCTTGCGATGTTACCATCCAATCTATTAGTGAGGCCTATAGCCAATAGTACTGCGTCAAAGGAGAATACGACGTTTATTAATGTTGTTTGCCAGATAGATTTACCAAAAGAACTGCTTTGTCCTGCTTTTAATTTGCGAATATCATAACCACGATCTTCAACTTCTTCATGTATTTCTGTAGTGCCTTTGTATAATAGGAATAGGCCGCCAACAATCAATAGTAATGCTTCGCCAGTTATTTCTGCCCTGAACCATGAAAGGTTTATATCCCAGAAAGGTGCAGTAAGTGAAAGCGCCAAATACACTATGATTAGTGGCAGAAATCTTAATAAAAAAGCCATTAATATACTTAAATTAACGGCCTTGGTATTTGTCTTTTTATCAAGTTTTTCAGTGGCAATATCAATGAATCTAATGTTGTCCATACCAATCATGATACACACTATTGTAAGTACGATCAAAGCTATGACTGCTGGTCCTGAAGTTAAAAAATCTATCATAATTTGTTGGCTTTAATAGCAACACCTTTTTGTTTGTTGGTTTCTCCAACATACGAGTATTCGAATGCATAAGAGGTCTCAGTCGTAGTCAATATTTTTAGATGAATATCTTTTCTATCAACCATACGTTTAGGATTAATGGTATGAAAAACAACTTCACAATCGTTGATCCACCGAACAGTGGAAGAATCAATTTTACCTTCAAAAATTTCAATTTGTAGAGAGTCGGTCCTAGTAAAGTTTGATATATAGGATTTATTTCCGATAATGATTTCACTTCTGAAAGCTCCAGATTTAAAATCGGTACAATTTCTTTCAATACTGTAACATCCTGAAAATAGGATTGTTGACATCAATAAAAGGTAATATTTCATTCATTGGCTTTAATTGTACAAAGTACAGAAAAAAATTAATTTACAAAGTTTTTAAACGTACCGTCTTTATAAAAGATTACAATTCGTTCAATCTCATTACTTGTCCTGATGTTTGAGGGTGAATCAACCGAATCCACTAAAGAAGAAATACTTCCGTTACTTGTTTTTTCTGAAACAGAAGGGTAGGACCCTTCTCCATTCAATAACCAATATAATTCGACCTCAGGACACTCCTTGATTATCTTGAGTATAAAATCCAGACTTGGTTTATTTCGACCAGAAAGGATATGCGATATACTGGATCTTTGAACACCTATGCGATCTGCAAATGATGAAGCCGTGAGATTATTGAAATCAATAATTTTTTGAAGCTTTTCACCGAATTCTTCCTTGTTTATCATTGTAAACATTTATCTGGTCATATAACGTAACAAATGTAATTTAATTACTCAAATTAATCACATTAATAATTTCATTATTTTATATTTTTACTAAATTAACACTTTGTATAAAATGATTTAATATATTGATATTTAAATATTTAAACGATAATTATTAATTATAATGTTTGAATCGTACTTTTTCTATATTCATCTGTATAACATTGTAACAATTACACCCCAATAGCTATTTACATTTGTAAATTATAGATTGATTAAATTTGTATGACTAAACAATTACTCTGTGACCATACCTTTTTTGCATCAACTTTTTTCGTCTTATAAGGCTAACGAATTATATGGCAGGTATATCTCCTTAAAGCAAATTGAACTGCCGTTAAAAAAACTTAAAGAACATTTTTTAATTGAGGTTGTTGGACATTCAGTTAAGAAGAAACCAATTTATCAAGTTACAATAGGCAATGGCCCTAAAAGAATTCTAATGTGGTCACAAATGCATGGTAATGAGTCAACGACTACCAAGGCATTATTCGACGTGTTTAACGTGTTGATGGGTAGTGAATCGAAACAAATAAAGGATATTCTTCAATCTTGTACTTTGGTGGTGCTACCCATGTTGAATCCAGATGGTGCTGAGCAATACACTAGAAATAATTCAAATGACATCGACTTAAATAGAGATGCTAAGAGTCTAACGCAACCCGAAAGCAAGTGCCTTAGAGATGTTTTTGACACATTTAAACCAGATTTTTGTTATAACCTGCATGGGCAGAGAAGTATTTTCAGTGCTGGAAGTTTATGTCATCCAGCTATACTTTCATTCTTGGCCCCTGCTCAGGATAGCGATTTCAGCATTACGCCAAATAGAAAAGTTGCGATGGATCTAATTTGCCGTATCCATAATGCTCTTCAAATAGTTATACCTGATCAAATGGGAATTTATGATGACACCTTTAATAATGCCTGTGTCGGTGATACTTTTCAAAGTTTAGGGGTGCCTACCATGTTATTTGAAGCTGGTCATTTCCCAGGCGACTATCAGCGAGAGACCACGCGAGAATTAATTTTCAAAGTGTTATTGTTAGGATTGGATATAGTAAGCACTGCTTCAGACCTTGGCATGTATCATAAATTTTATTTCCAAATCCCTCAAAATGAAAAACTTTTCAGGGATATTATAATAAGAAACGTGATTTTAGGAAATGAAACAAAAGATATTGCTATTCAATATCAAGAAGTGTTAGCAAATGACTTAATTGAATTTTACCCAAAAATTGAGGCAATCGAGTCTTCATTAAAACTATATGGCCATCGAGAAATCGATGCAAAATTTACCGAAATTGTGACATCTTCGGAATTAAAGGTTTCAAACGAAATCGATTTCGTCACTATCAACAATGAGAAATTCGCATTATTCGCATAATTAAGTTAGATTAACATATGGAATTACCAAAATTTTTAGCATACCTTTGAATTATACTTAAAATAATTAAAGAAATGGCTAAATTTAAATTGGATGAAGTTGATCACCAAATTCTAGATATGTTAATTGATAATACTAGAATTCCATTCACTGATATCGCAAAAAAATTATTGATTTCTGCCGGAACGGTTCACGTTCGTGTTAAAAAAATGGAAGAAGCTGGCATCATTAAAGGGTCATCTTTAACTCTTGATTACGAAAAACTTGGGTATTCGTTCATCGCTTATGTTGGTGTTTTCCTTCAGAATACTTCACAAACTAAATTTGTTCTTGAAAGAATAAATGAAATCCCATATGTCACAGTGGCACATATTACTACCGGTAAATTCAACATTTTCTGTAAGGTTAGGGCTCAAGATACGAAGCATGCGAAAGATGTTATTTTCATGCTGGATGATATTGATGGTGTTTACCGAACAGAAACCATGATATCTCTTGAGGAAAGTATCAACGATAAGAAAAGATTGATGCATACTATTTTTAACGAATTATAATAAATCATGAAAGTATCTGATCTATCGCCCACTGAATTTAATCCGTATTATAGCGTTTATATAGACCTTAACAAAGAGCAAGACCTGCTAGAAGGTTTAAGCAGTGGTTTAGATCAAACTCTAGAATTTTTTCAGACTATCCCGAAGGATAAGTTGGAGTATAGATATGAAGTAGGTAAGTGGAGCATTAAGGAGATCCTTCAACACATTATTGATACTGAGCGTGTATTTGCATATCGTGCAATGTGTATTGCTAGAGAAGATAATACAGCATTACCGGGATTTGACCAGGATGCATTTGTAGATCGATCCAATGCTAATGGTAGAAGTATTGATGAACTACTTTCAGAATATCGGTCTTTACGAAAATCGACAATACAATTGTTCATTGGATTCTCGAATAACATTTTGGGAAATATAGGGGAAGCAAGCAATAGTCCTTTATCTCCTAGAGCTGCAGGATTTATTATCAGCGGACATGAAAAGCATCACTGCACCGTAATTAAAGAACGATATTTATAAATATCAATCGGATTCGCTATCTACAAAATCTGGTTCATTAATTTCTTCAGAAACCAAATGGGTGTCATGATCCTCATCTTCATCATCTAGATCAAAAGCAACAATGGTTTGATGTAAATTACTGCTTACTTTCACCAAATAAATAGTGTCTTTCGTTTCTACTTGCACAGCTTCTATTGAGTCGTTATGCAAATTTTTAAATTCAATGATGTCATTGTCGCCATAACCATCAGAATATTTTTCCGACAGCAATAAAAGAATCTGTGGCGTTAGTTTTTTGTAGTCAATTATTATGCGTTTCATATGTATTTTTTGGGGTTAAAAAATAATCTACGTAACGTAATTTTCCTTTATTTTCAGAGCATTTGTTAATACAATGTACAAATTATTTTATTTCAACATCAAAAAAAAGAAAAAATCATAAGATTTCCATTTGTGAAGAATAATATTTAAATGCCTCTATAATCAGTGTGTTCTCAACTTTACAGTCGATTTTGTGGGAACCTATATCCTTTAAAAGAACAAAATTTATATTTCCATTATCATTTTTTTTATCGAATTTAAGTAACTCAATAATTTGAGGAAAATCATTGTTTTCAATGCTTACCGGTTCATAAAGTGATTTTACCACATGTACAAGCCGATCTAATGTTTTCTTAGGAAAGTCCAAAATTAAATGTGAAATGTAGCACTCAAGAATCATCCCGACAGCAATAGCCTCACCATGTAATAGCTCTGTTTTGAACTCACTATCCATAAAATAAGATTCAATGGCATGACCGAGAGTATGGCCGAAATTCAAAGTTTTTCGCAGGTTGTGTTCATTAGGGTCTAATGTAACTACTTCATTTTTAATTAGTACGGATCCATAGATCAGACTATCAAGAACCGACTCATTTGTTTTTGAATAATTCACCATTCTAATCCAGTAATCTTTTCCGTGAATAAGTCCATGTTTGAACATTTCTGCCATTCCAGATCGTATCTGTTTATTTGGCAGGGTATTCAAGAAATCCGTATCAATAAGAACCATGTCACCAGATTTAATGATTCCAATCTGGTTTTTAATAGTATCCAGATCTACGCCTGTTTTTCCACCGACAGAAGCATCTACCATAGCAAGAAGTGTCGTAGGAATATTAATATAGCTAATACCTCTCTTAAAGGTGGAGGCAACAAAGCCACCTAGATCTGTGATAACGCCACCACCTAGGTTAATTAGTAAGCTTTTACGATCTGCGTTATTCTCTGATAAAGTTCTCCAAAGGGTAGTGCATGTTTCTATTGTTTTATGGACTTCGCCGCTCTTTATTTCCAAAATCTTAATTGGAGCATTGATTTCTACTTCATTGAGAAATTTTTGTAAACAATGTTCTTTTGTGTTTTCGTCAACAAGAATAAAAATTATGGAAAACCGTGATGCGTTTAAGTAAGAATCAATAGCTTCATAACACATCTTGTTGAAATGAATAACACTATCACTTGTTTGGATTGATTGCATTTAAATAGTCATTAAAATATGGTGATGAAAATAAGCAGAATTTTATAAATAAAGTCTGAAGACTATAATTATATTTGTTTAAAATCATATTAAAAATGAGTGAAGAAGGACTATTTGACAACACCGAAGTAGCTTTTGATCTTAAAACAGATTCTGAGCTAGAAAGAGCCTATTTTTTATTCAAAATGATTTCACATCAACCATTGGTGAAGATAGGGACTGCAGCCACGAATTTTGCATTAAAAGCAAACTTACCAGTAGAACGACTAATTCGTGCCACGGTATTCGATCATTTTTGCGGAGGCGTAAATGAAGAAGACTGCCTTCCTGTAATAGATAAAATGTTTGCTAAAAATGTATGTTCGGTTCTTGATTATTCAGTCGAAGGAAAGGAGAGCGAGGAACAATTTAATAAGGCCCTAGATAAAACACTGGAAATCATAGATTTTGCAGCAGAGAAAGACGCTATGCCCTTCGCGGTATTTAAACCAACGGGATTTGGACGATTACAGTTATATGAAAAAAAGAGTAGAGGAGAGGCATTCACGAAAGTTGAGGATAAGGAATGGAGCCATATTGTAGAACGATACCATAAAGTGTGCAGCCTCGCTAAAGACAGAAATGTTAAAGTTTTGATAGATGGAGAAGAAAGTTGGATGCAAATTGCGGCAGATGATTTGGCTGAAGAGATGATGCATGCATACAATACAGAAAGAACGATAGTTTATAACACCTTGCAGACATATAGATGGGATAGATTGGCTTACTTGAAGGGTTTGCATGAAAGAGCTAAAAAAGATGGTTTTAGGATAGGCATGAAGATAGTTAGAGGCGCTTATATGGAGAAGGAAAGAGAACGCGCTAACGAATATGGTTATAGATCACCTATATGTGAAAGCAAGAACGCAACAGATGATAATTTCAATGCAGCGATGGCTTATATCCTTGACAATATTTCTGAAATTTCATTATTTGTAGGCACTCACAATGAAGAAAGTTGTTACTTGGCTATGGAGCTAATGACAGAAAAGAAAATTGCAGTAAATGATAGGCGAGTGTGGTTTGGACAACTTTATGGGATGAGCGAACATATCAGTTTTAATTTGGCTAAAAAAGGCTATAATGTTGCAAAATACCTTCCATTTGGTCCGGTTAAAGATGTTATGCCTTATTTGATTAGGAGAGCGGAAGAAAACACATCAGTAGCAGGACAGACTAGTCGTGAACTCGATTTATTGAAATTAGAAAAAAGGCGAAGAAAGTTATGATTTGGCAAATTTCCACCATTTCTTTTTATGAGTAGGATTATTGCCGTAACCATATCCGTATCCTTTTTTAGATTTCATATCATTCAAAAGAATAGCCATATTCGGCAATCGATTTTGATCATACATGGTCTGAGCAACACTTAATTGCCCTTTGTCCAAATAGCCAACTCTTATAACATACACGAACATATCAGCATACTTACTTATTAACAAGGTATCTGTAACCAATCCTACAGCTGCTGTATCCACAATAATATAATCGTACATATTCGAAACTTCATTAAATAATACGCCCATTCTATCACTCATTAATAACTCTGCAGGATTAGGTGGTACGGTTCCAGAGCTTATTAAATGAAGATTTGGATTTGTTTCATGAGCCGTTAGCACGTCACCAATCTTTAATTTCGGGTTCCCTATAAAGTCTGTAAGACCTAATTCTTTCATTTTCATTTTAAGATAAGCGTTTGCTTTGGGCATTCGAATATCAGTTTCTATGATAAGTACCTTTTTATTGGAAAATGATAAAGATGATGCTAAATTAATAGCTGTATGCGATTTACCTTCTTTGCTAGTCGTTGAGGTAACAAATAAAACTTTAGCTCTGTTATCTGGTAGAGCTGCGAGCATGAAATCTATATTTGTACGTACCATTCTGAAAGATTCGGCAAGAGGCGAATAATCAACTTGTTTAACTAATGTGCCTTTCTTTTTAGTATGAGGTATATCTCCTAAAAATGGTGCATCCAAGACATTAAAAACATCAGACTTATTGGCCACTTTGGAATTCAATAAGTCTAGCATATAAATAAAGCCAATAGGAATTATTCCACCAAAAATCAAGGCAATAAGATATGTAATGTTCTTCTTCGGAGTAACGGGGTCAATTGAACTAAAAGCAGGGTCGATGATTTGGGCATTTGAGGTTGTAATTCCTTGCGCAATTGCAGACTCCTCTCTTTTCTCAAGTAAATATAGATATAAGGACTCTTTAATATTTTGTTGTCTTGTTATATCCCTTGATTGACGTTCTTTTTTTGGAGCAGAATAAATTCTACCACTTAATTTACGCTCTTCTTCAATTAATGAACTGCGTCTTATCTCGTTAGAGGATTTTATACTGTTTATGCTTTGATTAAGAGAATTTTTTAAACCTGTAATTTGATCATCTAAATTAACGACCGTTGGATTTTTTTCGGTGGAGCTTTTAAGAATTTTATTTCTTTGTTCAACCAATTCATTTATTCTTCTAGAGGTTTCATTGTAGGCATTATCCGCTATGCCAATATTTGAAGGAATACGCTCACCTGCTCCGCTATTCTCCTTTAAATAGTCGGAAATATACTCAACACGTTGTATTTGAGCGTTGGTTTCGGCCAAGTTAGCTTCAATCTCTCTTTCACCCTGTAAGTATATAGCGGACTGAGCTCCAAGGTCTGTAAGCCTATTAGTTTGCTTTACTGTTTCCGCACTTAAATCAAATTCAGACAATTCGATGGTTAGGGCATTCAATCGATTGTTAATAAAATCGGAAGTATTCTTCGTATTTAATTGTTTGCCTTCTTTAACACTTTCATTGTACTTATCAATAAGGGAGTTTAATATATCCTCGCCCTTCGCTTTAACGGCATCCTGCAGTCCTAATTTTAATATACTAGAATTTAAATGTGAAGGAGAAATTGTTATCGCACCTTTTAGATCAGAAACTATCTTTTCTATCGGTACAATTTTTATTAAAATATTAGACTTGGTTTTCAAAATTCCGTTTTCGGAATTAGGAGTTATAACTAATCCGCCAAAAGATGTATTTATTTTTGACCCAAACTCATAAACGATCTGGTCATTGTATTCATCTTCATCAATAACCTTGAATTCTGTTGCGGATTGTATCTCAATTGTGAATGAAGTGTCTACTTTTTTTATAATGGAATCTGTTGCAAAAAAACTTATGTTCAATGGTGGGTTTTTATACAATTGTGAAACCCCTATTTTACCAACTGCAAAAAGTTTAGTATTTAAACTAAGGTCTTTTGCAACCCGTTGTATTAATTTTCGTGATTTAAGTGTTTCTATTTCATCTAAAATATCGGTGTGATTCTGAGTATAAAGTCCCTCTTGCACAGCTTGTAATCTTTGTAGGCCTTCCGAATCATCTTCAGATTTAAGTTTAATTGTTGCCTGAACTTGGTATTTATAGGTCGCATATCGCAACTTGAAAAATGCTATTGCTAAAGCAATCATGACTCCTGCAACAATCCAACGCCATTTGGATAAATAAATATCTAGGATACTTTTAATATCAAAGGAACTTATATTTGATTTAGGGGTGCTCATTAATTGAATTTATCTAATTGTTAATTAAAATAATAGCAATTGTAGATAATACAGCTACAGCTGATATTATAGTACCATTGTTTGGGTTGAATCTTGAGCTATTGATTCTAGCTTTATTTGGTTCTATATATAAAACATCATTTTGGGCCAAATAATAATTTTGAGAAGCAAGAACCTTTGCTGAAGTCAAATCAAACACAGCGAATTTTTTTTGCCCATCAACTTCTCTGGTTAATAGAACATTTTTTCTATTGCCAAAAATGGTAAGATCCCCGGCTAAACCTAAAGCTTCAGTTAGGGATACCTTTTCATCCTGTATAGTAAATGTGCCAGGATTATTGACTTCACCTAATACTGTGATATTGAAATTCACCAATCGAATCGTCACAATTGGATCAGTTAAATACTCATCTAACTTTTCCTTTATCAGGGCCGTTGCCTCTAAACGAGTAAGTCTTGCAATTGCTAAAGAGCCAAGTACCGGAAATTCAATATATCCATTTTTATCTATTAAATAAGTTTGCATTCGCGCTATTCCTTGGGCACTTCCAGAATCTAAGCTGTATGAAACTGCAGGTAAATTAAATGGTCGTACCGCATCCGGATCCAAATTCGTCACATTTATGGTAAGCATATCATCAGGTTGATACTTGATCTCTGGGTTGATCACTGGTTGATTGAAACTATCTAAGTTTTCGTCTTGAAAATATACTAAATCAGCTTTCGAAGCACACGAAAACATGGAGAAAAATAGAACAGATATAAATATTTGTAGAAATTTAAAAATAATAATTTTAGTTTTCATGTAATTTTGTCTTTACTAGATTTTATCTATCTAAAACTTCAAATTTTGAATTATTTGAAACATATTCTGGCACAATATCTTTAATTTTTGACACAACATCAAGGTTTTGACACTTTAAATTAATGTGGAATAAATCTTGAATCTTCTTTTCAATCATGACCAAATTTATTCTTTTTGTTTTGGCTATCATTATTTTGTCATGATATGTAGGCTTTGTGTTTTCGCCATCAGCTAAAAGCTCTTCGTAAATTTTCTCACCAGGACGTAATCCAGTGATCTTTATGTCCATTTCCTCCGGATATGATAGGCCTGATAATTTGATCATATTAATAGCCAAATCTATTATTTTGATTGGTTCTCCCATATCGAAAACAAATATTTCACCACCATTTCCCATCGCTGCTGCTTCAAGAACTAAAGAACAAGCCTCAGGAATTGTCATGAAATACCTTGTGATGTCAGGATGCGTTACGGTTAAGGGGCCTCCAGCCTCTATTTGCCTTTTAAAGAGCGGTATAACAGATCCATTGGATCCGAGAACATTACCAAATCGCGTAGTGATGAACTTCGTGGTACCCTTATTTTTTTGACATGTAATATAAAGTTCAGCAATTCGTTTTGTGGCACCCATCACATTTGTTGGGTTTACAGCTTTATCTGTAGACACCATCACGAATTTATTTACGCCATGTTTTATAGATAAATTGGTTATATTCATTGTCCCACCAATATTGACACTAACGGCTTCATGAGGACTGCTTTCCATAAGTGGAACATGTTTGTATGCAGCCGCATGGAATATTATCTTCGGTTTGTATTCTTCAAAGATCTGGTCTAGTCTTATTTCATTTCTTATATCTGCGACAATAACATGAAAATTTTCAATTCCTTTAAGGTTTAGCTCTTGTTGCAAATCATATAATGGTGATTCTGCATTATCAATAAGAACAAGTTTCTTGAATTTGTATTTGCATAATTTCCTAGCGATTTCACTACCAATGGAACCTGCGCCACCAGTAACAAAGATTACTTGATTTTCGTATTCATCAATGAGTACAGGATTGCTAATAGATATCTCTTCTCTACCTAGAAGGTCTTCAATTTTAACATCTTTTATTTGACCAATACTCAAATCCCCATCAATCCAATTCTTAACAGGGGGAACTATTTTTACTTTGAGGGAATAAGAGAAAAAAGAGCCTGCAAGTTCTAAAAGACGCGTTGAGCTTATTTGTTGTATTGAGATAATTACCTCATCAATATTGTTTTTATCTATAAATTCCTGAGTTATTTTGCTAGGATGATGGACACTAATTCGATCAATCGTTTTACCTATTTTGGATTCATCATCATCAATGAAACCAACAACTTTGATATTGCTTTTAGCATCCTGCGTTATGGCCTCATAAGTTATCCTTCCAGAATCTCCTGCACCGTATATCAATACTAAGGATAATTTATCTGGGTCTGTTGAAATAAGTCGATATAAGGCTTTAATGAAAAACTTGAAAGCCGTCAAGAAAAAAATATTTAAGAAGAGGTGAATATAAATAACGCCACCGGCAATATCGAAAATTTCACCTAAATCAAATTTACGAGCAACAAAGGTAACCACGAATAACAAAGTTGCCAGCACGTTTACACTAATGACTGTGTCAGTAACGTCTTTGATTCCAGTGAACCTTACAACGCCTCTATAAGTGCCTAACAAAAGGAAACTTATAAGAGAGATTACAGCTATTATTGGAAGTTGCTTTAGGAACAATACTAAGTCAAAATCGAGTTCAATATTGAATCTTATGATATAAGCAAAGAAAAAAGTAAATACAGTGATCAATACCTCTAATAGCAGAATTAACCACCTTGAAGCATACCTATTGAATATTCTAACAAGAATCTTCTTATACATTGACTGCGCTATTTATTATAGAGTTTGTCACTCGATGAAGGTCTTCCGTGTCTAAATTAGATCCACTTGGAAGACAAAGACCTCTTTCAAATAGATCTTCTGAAATTCCATTTGAATAATGAGGATACTTCGAAAATATTGGTTGAATATGCATCGGTTTCCATAATGGTCTAGATTCAATATTATTTTGTTGTAGAGCCATTCTTATATGTTCACGTTCTTGAAAAGAATCAGTAAGTATAGTGGTTAGCCATCTATTAGAAAAACTACCTACTTGTTCATTAAGAAAAGTAATGTTCTCTTGGTCTTTAAGTTTGTCACGATAAAATTCATGATTGAATCTTCTTGCTTGAACATGACTATCCAATATGGTCATTTGACCTCTACCAATACCTGCCAATATATTAGACATCCTATAATTGTATCCAATTTCCTTATGATGGTATTCGATGGCATCCTCTCTAGATTGGGTAGCGAAAAAAATTGCCCGATCCCTAAATTCTTTCTTTTTACTAACTAATGCACCTCCACCAGAAGTTGTTATGATTTTATTCCCGTTAAAGGAAAGAATGGATATTTCTCCGAAAGTACCACATTTTCGTCCTTTGTAATTACTACCAAAAGACTCTGCACTATCCTCAAGTACAGGGATTTCATATGTATTTGCAATTTCATGGATTTCATCAACCTTATACGGCATGCCATAAAGATGTACAGTTATTATTGCCTTAGGCTTCTTTCCTTTAGAAATACGGTCTTTAATAGCGCGTTCCAATTGCTCAGGATCCATATTCCAAGTATCTCTTTCACTATCAACGAAGATTGGGATTGCACCTTGATAAAGGATTGGATTTGCTGAAGCAGAAAATGTCTTACTTTGACAAATAACTTCATCATTATGCTTGACCCCAAGCATAATTAACCCTAAATGAATTGCAGCAGTTCCTGAGCTTAAAGCAGCAACAAAGGATTCTTCACCTAAATAAGCTGCAATATCAGACTCAAATTCATTTACATTGGGTCCCAAAGGAGCAACCCAATTCGTATCAAAAGCTTGTTGTATATATTGTTGTTCAGAACCCGACATATGCGGGGAGGACAACCAGATTTTTTCAGCCATAAAATATTGGTTAAAGCCTAATTAATAGGCTTTGTTCTTAAATTTAGGTTTGGGATTAATATGTTGATTAAAAGCAATCTTAGGCCAATATACAAGCTAAAATATTAATTATACAATGAATTAAAAAATTTACGATTAACAGCAGAAATTAACGACATTTTATTTTTAGCGCCAATCATATGTAAGAAATAGATTACTATTATTTTGTTTGCTTTACACTTGTTACAGCCAATTAAGTCATAATTAGATACACAAATAGTAAAAGTTATATCGTTAAATATGTATTTAAATACCATTTTTGAAAACAGAAAAATGTCCAAACTTTAAATGTATTGTCTTTTTTTCCTTCAACATGGTTTATAACGAGTTCAGTGACTCGATCTTTATTAAATATTGCTTGTGAATGTAGATAGTTAGAATCAATAAACGATAATAGTTCATTTTTTAAGCCTGCCCGCAACCAATCACCAACTGGTACGCCGAATCCTTGCTTGGACTTTTCTAGGAATCCTGATGGGAAACGATCTTCAAATGCCTTTTTCAATATATGTTTCTTACTCCATTTTTTCATAAGATAATCTTCAGGAAGGGTCATGGTGAAATTATAAATTTCACGATTCAGAAAAGGGGCTCTACATTCTAACGAATTTAACATGCTTGTTCGGTCTACTTTGACCAGCATATCTCCTTCCAGACTCATGTGCCTGTCAATAGTCCTGAAGTCGTTCAAGGTTCTTGGTGCCGGTATATTGGTCTTTTTTTTGTAATAGTCGAACAAACTATTTTCTTGGCTATTATCAAGAAGTAATTCATTAATATCACTTTGGTCGAAACCTAAAGAGATTATATCCCAATAGTAAGAATCATCATAACTCACCGCATCAAGTAATTTGTTAGCCCTATAACGTTTACCTCGCTTGTCGTCTTTGGTTTTCAATAGGGCAGGAGCTAGTTTTTTCAATTGCTCATGGATCACTTTTGGGACTAGACTGGTATATTTATTATTGATCTTGCCCATATAATACTTATTATATCCACCAAAGACCTCATCACCTCCGTCGCCGGTAAGTGCTACGGTAACATGGCTTCGCGTTTTATTTGATACCAAATAGGTGGGAAGAGCGGACGAGTCTGCAAAAGGTTCATCAAAATTCAACAAGATGTCATCTATGTTGTTCTTTAGGTCAGATTCGTTGACGATAAATTCATGGTGGTTACTATTAATCTGCTTAGCTACCAACCTTGATTTGTCTGTTTCATCAAACGATTTTTTATCAAAACCTATCGAAAATGTTTCTATTTTGGTATCCATCATATCAGCTAAACACAAGGAAACGATTGAGGAATCTACACCACCAGAAAGAAAAGTTCCTAAAGGCACGTCTGATATGGACCTTGACTCAACACTCTCAGTCACCAATTCCTTCACCTTCTTCTTGGCATCATCAAAAGATATTTCTGATTTAGTAGTTTCTTGGGTCTCATGAATTGATTGAATTGTTTGATTTCCAGTATCCAGATCAATTTCAATAAATGAATTTGGTTCTAGTTTATGAATACCATCATAAATCGTGAACGGAGCAGGAATATATGTTAGCCTTAAGAAGAGGTTTAGGCCTTTTCTATTTATTTCAGGTTTCGAATCAAGACATTTTATAATGGACTTTAATTCTGAGGCCCAATAAAAGGTCCCATTTGCATTTGTATAATAAAGTGGTTTCTCCCCGAAAAAATCTCGAGTAATAATAACCTTATTGTTTTTTTTGTCATGAATGCTAAAGGCATACATACCATCTAACTCCTTAAAACCAGCAATACCTTTTCGTTCATATAGTTTTAGGATGACTTCAGTATCACTAGTTGTATTGAAGATAACCCCTTCCTTTTCTAAACTATGTTTCAGTTTCAAAAAGTTATAGATTTCACCATTGAATACAATTGAAGCATCATTGTTTTCTGTATGCATTGGCTGTTGTCCGGTACTTAAATCAATGATAGACAATCGTCGCATTGCCATACCTATGGAGACATTTTCATTAGAATATGTATAAACACCATCTTCATCTGGCCCTCTATGGATAATGAGATTGTTCATTTGCTCCAAAATTGTTTTCGTTTTAGACTCATCAATTGAAGCCTGAGCTATAAAACCATTTATTCCGCACATATGGTTAACTTATTATTAGTTCTTTTATTTGTTTATATATATTGGGCAGGTCATAATGCTTAGCTCGTTGATAACTCATCTTGCTATAATGACTTCGTACCTCTGGATGATCTTTATAGTAAATTATTGCTTTAGATAACCCTTCTCGATCTCCTACATTGATCATTAAGCCGTATTTGGCTTTTACAAATTCTCCAGATTCTATTTCGATAGGCTCATTCTCGTTCAAAAGTTCTAATGGACCAGACATACAATTGGTTGAAATTGCAGGAATCCCTACTGACATTGCCTCCAGTAACACATTGGGAAAACCTTCATTATTTGAAGACAATACAAAGCAATCACTTTCTAAAAGATGATCTTTTACATTGTTTACCCGCCCCTTAAAATCAACTAGCTTGGAAATTCCGGACTTAGCTGTAAAATCTTTGAGGTCTTTTTCACCTGGTCCTTGTCCTAATAAGGTAAGTCTAACTGTTTCATCATTTAATTGCGTTAGCGTCTCGAGAAGAAGTTTTTGATTTTTGGGAGCATATAGGGTACCTACATTTATGATCTTGAAATATTCTGTAGACTCAATAGTCGTTGGGTCCTTCTTTTTATCATCTATTTCAATGGGGTTATAAATAACATACATTGGTAATTTAACCCCGAAATTATCCCTAAGGTCTTTGTTGATATGAATCGAATTAGAAAAGAGCATATCATTTCTATTATAAAACAAGGGAAATGCAATCTTGACTAGAAGCATGGAAAACTTGTTGTATTTGTACATCAATGAGGGATAGCATCGCTCACTAATAATTGTCTTTACTTTTTTATGTCTTTTAGACATGATACTATTGATGATATTAGGCAATGTAAGAAACGACATGGATATATCGATATCTTCGTTTTTCAATGTCTTACTATACCTAGATATAAGTGAAAACATGTCTTTCACTTTTACCAAAATTGACGAAGATTGGTGTTGCTTATCTAAAAGAACGATTTTGTTTACTTCTGAAGGAATATCATAGTCAACAACATCATAAAAAAGCACAAGTGTTACATTAAAATCCAACACTAACTTCTTAAGTAAAACGCTTATAACCCTTTCTGCTCCTCCATTGGACAAGGTAATAGTCACTATACTTAGATTTGGTTTCCTCATTTTAATTTGACCGTGAGATAGATTTATATAAGGCTAAATGCTTTGCATATACATTTTTTATGTCGAAAATGTTCTTTGCATCTTCATCCAATTTTATTGCTCTTCTCAAAGCCTCAGGATAATTAGTCACGACTTTAAGCATCGTTTTACCAAAGTCGTCGTGACTAGTCAAATAGCCATTAGTTTCGTTCAAGAAATCAGGAATACTGCCTACTGGAGTCGAAATAATTGGCAGTAATGATGCAGCAGCCTCAACCATAACCACTGGTAAACCTTCGCGATATGAGGGAATCACCATGCAATGCGCATCATTTATGATTTGCTGGACATTGTTTTGAAAACCATGAACTTTAATGTACTTGCTTAAATTCTCGGAGTCTATCTTTTCTTCTAGTTCTTTGCGCAAACCACCATCACCCACAAAATCTATTACAAAATTATCCTGTCCAGAGGCTAGTAATTCTTTAGCAGCATCTATCATTCTAAAAGGATTCTTTTCATGGCTCAATCTTCCTAAATACAGGAATGAAAATATTTCAGATTCTTTGTAATCTCTATTAAGATTGGCGTTAAAGTCACTGAAATCTACACCATTGGCAATGATATCCGTATTGTTAAGATACCATTTACGGCCACTCTCACTAAATATGATATCCGCTTTGCGAAAAGGCTTTGTTAAGAACAAGAAAACCCGCCTAACAATACTGTCAACTTTATTTGTATGAAGCGTAAAGGCAAATGGTATTTTTTTGAAGTAAAAAACCCGATGAAGAATTGCTAAAAAAGCACTGTGATGCTGATGACAATGCAATATAGCATCAGGATATTCTTTTACAATACTATGGAACTTATTCAGTCCAGACAAAATTGTTTTGTTCCTGAATGAGTTGATGCCAAGAAAATGATACTCTATACCAGCTTCTTCGAACTTGGGTTCAAGTGTATTGATGCTTGAAATTGATATTACTATCGTCTTAATTTCCGGATGGCTAAGTTTAGCCAATCTTAAAATCATCTGTGGGGCCCCGCCTCCAGCAAAACTACTTGCTATTTGTATAATTGTCAATTTGTTATGTTTTTATTGATTTTAGCTAATAAGTTCAGTAAACAAGGTTTCGTACTTTGTTATAATTATGTCTTTACCATATCTTGAAGTTACAGATTCTCTAACTTCATTAGGGTCAAAATAATTATTTTGGTTTATCATATTCAGCTTTTTGATAAATTCTTCTTCAGAAGCGAGCATATGACCATTTACACCATCAATTATTATTTCGTTATGCCCTCCGGGAGAATTAAAAGCCAGCACAGGTAAGCCAACAGAACAACATTCTAACAATGCGTTAGGAAACCCTTCTATATATGAGCCCTGTAAAAAAATATCATTAACCGCTAAATGTTTTGCCACTTCTGGCGTAAAAGGAATATGTGTGATCTTCTCAGTCATGCCAAGTTTAGAAATAAGGTCAAAAATTTTATCCTTTTCAGGGCCATCTCCAATCAGTGTATAATGAAAGTCAAAAGTTAGTTTAGCTAATGCCTCAATAAGCCTTAAGTGCCCTTTAACTTTCTTGAAACTGCCTACGGTTACAAGACGAAGAACATCAGACGAATTTCCTGGTGCTTTCAAGTCAAACCCATTGGAAATAGGATTGTTAATAATAACCAATTTGTCTTGATCGATTTTATTGTGCTCATTCATATCGTCATACATGTCCTTTGATTGGCAAATAATCTTATCGAAGTAATTAAATCGTTTATCAGCAAAATAATCAAATTTACTTTTTTTATTGGGATTAATAGTTTTGGCAACACTTAGTATGGTTACTTCTCTGGCGATGAATTTGGTCTTTTTAAAGAAAATTGATAAGTACGCGGTTACAGTGTTCATATGAGCTACGGCACTTAATACGATATCCGGCTTATCCTTTAGGAGATACATGAAAAGTTGAGGGATACCAGTCAGTACCCTCGGTTTTTCAAAGAATACAGCTTTGACACCATTAATGTCGTAGGCTACATCTTTTTTATGTCCAACAATGACCAAGGTGCATTGAAATTTTTCAGTATCCAATTCACAAGCAATGAATGATAGTACTCGTTCAGCACCGCCTGCAGAGAGGTTTGCTAAAACAATACTTATTTTTATTAATTTCTTTTTTTTCATTTTACACATAATTGCACTATAGGACATTGAAAATTAATAGAATTTAATTCACCGTCTCTAGACCTCCTATATCTATTTCTTCATCTTCTTCAATAACTTTCTTTTTCTTCAAATCATAAAATAGCCACAAAGAGACTATAGGAATGAACTGATTACCTGAAATAAAGTTATGAGTGGTTAGCAGTAAAGCCATTAATGAGAGTGCTAAAAGGAATTGATAGACTTTTTCATTGAAGGTACTTAGGCTTTTCTTGACCATAAACAAATAAATGGATACAAAAATAAGGAAGGGAAAAATACCAGCTTCACCAATAACACGCAAATAGGCATTATGTACTCCAGGCTTTCCATCACCTCCCGTAAAATAACCATATCCATTACCTATAATAGGAGACTCAAGGATTTTATCATACCACAATGCCCAAGTATCCGTTCGCGAATCTTCATTAGCTTCATAAGACGTTATTGTTTCATTACCTAGAAGGCCTTCAATTAATTCTAGGCGTTTAGTGTTTACTTGAAAAATTGTTGAGACACTCACTATTAATAATAACACCCCAACCCCCATGGCCATCACATTTATATTTTTTTTGTCTTGAAACACGGTAATCATATTGGCAACGAACCACAATAACATGAACGTCCTAGAAAAAGTAAGTAAGCCACAAAAAGTAAAAAAGAACAGACCAAGTAGTCTCCATTTGTCATTCTTAAACCCATAAGAAAGGCAACACCCTATCAGGCAAATGAATCCTGCAGCGTTTGGGTCTAAATAAAAACCACTAAAACGACCATTGGGATCTCCAAAAACTGCGGCGTGAATCAGTATACTTGATGCACCAATCATGAAAATAAAATAAAGTTCTCTAAGGCTCGTATTGCGGACTACTTCCGCTCCTGCAATTAAAAGAATCAAATATTTCTGAAAATCTGCTATATACCAATCATAGTATGGGATAAAACTAAATGCCGATAACGAAAAAAATAAGATGCCAAATATTAGAAATATCCATGGCGGCTGGCCTTTTTTAACCAATAAGTAGTATAACAACAATAAGCCATTAGTTAAAAGACTACTTAAACTTCCTAAAGCGGCACTACCATACCCGACTTTTAGAATCGTCGGTATGTACCATATAATCAAAGCCAATATCATGTACCTCAAAAGTTTCATTTACACAGTTTTGGTTTTAAAAAGATGGTTAACATAATAGTATAATATCAGGCAACTGATAAGAGAGACAATAGATGTAGATAATGCTAATCCATATACGCCCATATATTTTATAAAAATATAATTCAACACAAAATTCCCAATAACTGTAAAGGCAGATGTTAAAACCATAAAATTGTTTTGATTTATTGAGGTCAAAAACTTAACTATAACCAATCCTATAATGGATGATGGAATATAGAAAAGGTACATTTGCTGAATTTTTGATACCACAAGCGAATCTTCACTTGTAAACTCATTTCGTTCAAAAATAAATGAAATAATAGGATGTGAGAGAAAGAAGAGAATCGCCACAATAATAATACTACCAATTGCTAAAAATCGTATAATTTTCTTTAACTCAAGAAATCCTTCATTTCGATCATCTACAACTTTCTTAGAAAAGTAAGGCAACAATACACTACCAATGGCAATACCAATTATACCCATGAATAGCATGGGTATTTTCATCCCATAAGTTAAAGCCGAAATCGAACCTACTTCAAGTTGGGCAGAAAAATATTGATCGATTAAAGGTACAAGTCCGGCTAATAAACCTGAAGACAATTTCGCTGGTAATTGTTTAAATAGAATTTTAATGTTTTTTGACTTAAAGTCAGGTTTGGAAATGTGAATGATTTTTCTTTTCAAGGCAACTATTAGCAAAACTATAAAGCTTAAAATACTGCCAATCACAGTGCCGACTACCAATACTAGAATTCCTAATTGTTCTTTGAAGAACCAGATACATACAAGAATTGCAACGGGTGTAAAAACAACTGACAATGAAGAATAGGTAAATTCATCGTCAATATTCAATAACCCTTGCAACATAGATGAAGCCCCCCAAATAATTATGCATGGTAGTATCCAATAAAATTGGATTTTTACTAATTCGTAATAACTCTCGGTGTGTCCATCAAAAAAAGTGTCTAGATATGTATCAGTTACAAGAATGGAAATAAGGACAAAGAAAATTGAAACGCCAAAAGTCACTATAAAACTGGCACTTTGAAATGCACTAATGTCCTTTCCTGACTTTAACTCCACGACATAATTTGGAATAAAAACACTTTTAAAGGCGCCAAAGAAAACACCCCTAATAAAAAAGGCAAATATTACGGCGATAAGAAAAGTGTCCAATAATTCAGATAATCCTATGCGCTCAGCGACTACAACGTCTTTGAGAAACCCGAATCCTTTTGCCAACAAGGTTGTTAAGACCACGATTCCCATATTGGCAACAGTGCTATTCTTAAACCAATTCTTTATCGTAGTCTTAATATTGGATAGTTCCAATTTGTAGGTTTTGTTTTAAAGGTTTTTTTTATGCAGTACTAGACTGGTCTCGGTATAAAGTTCTCTAGTAAGGAAACTTCATCCATCTTCTAAAGGGCCAAAGTAATATAAAAAAGAACTTGACCCAATTTGAATCGAGAGCTCTTAGGAAATATTTCATATTCAAATTCATTAATACTGAAATACTTAAGAGCAGGTACAAATTTTTCAAGAAAAATTTTGGAGTCTTAAAAAAGTACTTATTAAAGTACATGTTGAATTTTGCAATAAAGCTTGTTGCAAGGCCTAATGCTCTTTTATCCTTGCTGCTACCACTAATTGAATTTTCTACACCGATATGATATACTCTCAATACCTTATTTACAAATTTTGTTTCACCAGCATTTTCTGCGAGTATGTTCCATACCATACCAAGAGACATAAAGCCGTTGGAAACGAAATCTTCTGTATAATCTAGACCTCTTAATGCATCGGTTTTTGTGAAACCCCATTTCTCACCTTCTACATTGTCTACGGCGTGCAGAACAAAGGGTGTAGTGTAATATGGGCTTTTAGGGAATTCCGTACCAATTTTATTGCCGTGTTGGTCAACACAATGAACAGTTACGGCAATTATTTCTTCTTTACGGTCGTCAGGAATCGATTCATATTCATCATTAAAAACTTCCATTGCATTAGGATAGCACTCGTCATCAGCATCAAAAGTTAGAAAAAATTCGCCATTTGCTAAATCGATGGCTTGCATGAAGCATGCCATTTTATGTTTATTGATATCATTGTTAATATAATTGATTTTTAAAGGAGATGTCTTTTTGATTTCCTCAATGACATCATGAGAATCATCCGAAGAACCATCATTAATAATTAACCATTCAAAGTCCTTGAATGTTTGGTTTATCAATGATTGATGAGTACGTTCAATAGTGTCTTGAGCATTATAGACTGGAGTGAATACTGTAAACTTATGCTTATATTCTTTTTTTGATACACTTTTAAATTTTGGAATATATTCTTTAAAATTCATTAATAGTACGATTTGGTTGATACTTGTTATGTTCAATAATCTACATTGAGGTTATTGGAACCACTTGTTCTGTTAGTAATTCTAAACTTTGTTTCAAAAGGTAAAGCTATTGGTTAAATAATTAAAGAACAATTAGTATGGATAAAAGGATGATAAAAAAGGTAAATAACAAATTGGCATTATGTTATTTTTGTTTTTATACTTCTAAAAGTTTGGTTTTCAATATATAATATTAATTCTTTTTATTGAAGAAGTCCTTGAATTGAGTCAATGCTAAACGCTTTGCAACTTCATCTTTGTGATATCCAAAACCTCTTATAAATAGGTTAGTTAACATAACGATTCTTATTTCATGAAGCGCCTGAATGGCCAAAGTACGAAAACCATGGACTTAACAAGATAAGAATCGAAAGACCTTAAATATACTTTTAAAGGATAATCAAGATATTTAGATGAGCGAAGGGATACGAATAATGTTTTCAGAAAGAAGATGGGTGATTTAAGAAAATATTTCTTGAAAAACCAATTTTGTTTGGCTATGCCATTAAGAACAGCTCCAAAAGCAGTCTTCGATATATGTGTAGAGCTAATTGAACCTTCCACATTTATATTATATATTCGAAGAGTCTTATTTACACACTTTGTTAAAAAGCCGTGACGAGCAATAGTGTTCCAAATAATACTTTCTGGAATATAGCCTCTCCCAAATATTTTCGGATCTACGGTAATACTATTTAAGACGTCTGTTTTTGTAAAACCCCATTTCTCTCCAGTTATCTGTTTCATCATTCCTGCCACAAAAGTATTGCAATAGAATGGGTCTTCAGGAAAGGAATCACCAACTTGATTGCCATTTTGATCAATACATAGAGCAGTTACCGCAGCAACTTTGGGTTTTATTTCTTCAGGTATTTCTTGATATTCAGTATTGAAAGTCTCGAGTGCCATTGGATAACATTCGTCATCTCCATCGAAAGTCAATAAGAATTCCCCTTGGGCCAT
>RCNB010000104.1_pt1 | contig 57417 bp, 44 predicted proteins | sample 2041321 | NCBI WGS metagenome assembly RCNB01 (sample SAMN09708232, study PRJNA481090) | Marine sediment metagenome, whole genome shotgun sequencing project.
AACATCTTTGGTTTTGTTGTAATGGTGCGTTTAATACCTTTATAATCGCCGGGCTTTGGAGATTCTACATTAATTGATAAACTTGGGATCGTTATTTCCCCTTCTTGGGTAGGAAACACATTATAATAAAAAGTTACGCCTGCATGTTTTTGTCCATTAAAGTCTTTTGAATTACTCACTGAACGAAAAAAGACCGTTAAGGCACCATCTATTTGTATGTTACCAACATCAATGCCTGAAGTAAACCAAGTAGAACTATAAACAGATACCGTTAATCTAACCGGTTGCCCAATATATGCTTCTTTATTATTCAAGGAAACATAACTAATTAGGTTTTGACTGAACACCGATAAAGTCATCAGCCAAAAAAAGATCAATATCCCAAGTTTTTTCACCATTTATGTATTGGTTTTTTAACTTCTACTAGTTTCTTTTTTATTTGATAGCGGAATTTTTTTGTTAAAAATAAAGCGGGGTCATCGTCTACTTTTCGCATTAAAATGTTTTTGGGCAATTCTCCTGTTCCCGCTTTAAAATCGTCTGGTAATTCGTCTAGTTCTTTTCCTTTTCGTTGTTCGGTTTCTACGGTCTCTTCCTTTCGTTCCTTTTCCATGTCTTTCTTTGTCGCTTCTTGTCCGCCGCCACTCAAATCTTCTGGAGAATCATTTTGCTCGTTCTTCGAATTCTGTTTCTCCTCATTTAGAGCAGCCTCTTCTGGCGTCAAAGCATCCAGTTGTTCAATTGCCAAGGTGATTTGTTTTAAATTGGAATTAGCATTTTCATTGGAAGGATCTTTTTGTAATACTTTTTCAAATATTGCCTGCGACTCTGCTAACTGACCTAATTTAGCATAAGTCAATCCTAAATTATACAATCCACTTACGGTAGTATCTTGTGCAAATGCAGTTTGCGCACTCAAAAAGTCACCTGCTTTAAAATAAGCAACACCCTTGTGCATTGGGTCGTTGAACTTAGTGGCGGCCTCGAGGTAGTTTTTCGCTTCATATTCTTTTTGAGCCTGATATTCTTGGGTATACCATAAGTCATTGAATGTAAAATCAGTAGAACTTTTATTGTCTTGATCAGAACAAGAGCTGAAAATAACAGCAATGAGTATAAGATTTAACGCCCATCCCTTTCTAAAACTAAATAGAAATAGAAACGTCAAAGGAAACAATAACCAATACCCATTGTCTTTCCAGTTTTCTTCTTCTGCGTCTTGTTTGTCTTCAAAAACCAATTCATCACTAATTACTTTTGCCAAGTCCTTTACATCGCTATCATCCAGGGTCATTTCTAGAACTGCTACGTTTTCCATGGCCGATAAACTATTCAACTTTTCAAGATCGAGTGCTGAATTTTTATTGTAGGATGGTATTTTTGCTCCATTAGGTGTAGCAAAAGGGTAAATGAAGAGCCTTGTATTATTTTGTTGCATAAAAACGCTGACTTCTTCGATGGATAAATCAGCTAAATCGTCAGTGATTAGTAAAATCTTTCCTTCAGCCTTGTTATCGCTAAATAGTGTATCAATTCTATTAAATAAAACACCAAACTCTGTTCCCTTTATAGGCATCATAGTAGGCTTTAATCCATCCAATTGATCTTTAATTATTTTGTAATCGGTTGTAAATGGAATAGCATTATGAGTTGACCCTGCAAATACTATTAAACTTGTTTCTGCTCTAGGGTTTGCGTCTAATAGATCATGGATCTTGAATTTTGCACGTTCTAATCTCGTAGGAGATATATCTTTAGCCAGCATACTTTGAGACAAGTCTAAAGCAATAACAAACTGCGATTCAATCTTTTTCACAGGTGTTTTAATCTCATCCCAGGTAGGTCCTAAAAAGCCGATAAATCCTATTGCAAACATGACTATTACCGAAAGTTGAATAACTCGTGACTTCCATGCAGTCCCTTTTTGTATTACATAAGGCTGTAGGTGCTTGGCAACATGTTTCTTCCAAGGATTTGGATCACGATAAAATAAAAAGCCTATCAAAACAACAACCGAAATAGGAATAACTACCCACAAGTATTCTGTGCGTAGAAAATGGAATTCTTCCCAATTGATATTTTTAATTTCTTCCAGCATTTTTAATATCTGAACCGTTTAAAAATTAATATAAGGTTGTTTATCAAAATCAAGACCACCCCTAAACCCAATGCAGCTCCCAAGGGGTAAAAGTAGAGCAGTGTTATTGGCGTATAGGTTTCCTCTTCATATTCTATAGGCTCGAGTTTATCCAATTCGGCATAAATATTTTCAAGTTCTTTTGGATCTTGAGCTCTAAAATATTTTCCGTTAGTTAGATCAGCAATTTCAGTTAATGTCCTTTCGTCTAAATCTGAGGTACTACTTCTCGGATTTCCTATTCCCACAGTATAAATTATGGTAGAGTCTTTTTTCGCCATGTTGGCAGCGTCAAGAGGAAGAATTTCCGTTCCACTATCCCCTCCGTCTGTTAAGAGCAGCATGACTTTACTTCGGATCGTATCTCTTTCAAACATGTCCATCCCTTTGACGATGGCTTTACCTATGTTTGTCGATTGCCCCGCCATTCCTACATCAGCTTCATCAAGCATAGTACTAACCGTTTTAAGGTCTGTTGTAAAGGGCGCTTGGATATAGGCATTACTCGCAAAAAAAATCAATCCCATTTTATCGCTTTCTCTCCTACCAATAAAATCGCGCATTATATTTTTAACCCCATTCCAACGTGTTACTTTTTTACCGTCAACAATCCAATCATTTTTTGCCATACTAAACGATAAATCGGCTAAAATTAAAAAGTTGCGAGATGTCTTTATTTTTTTTTCTGGTTTACCAACAAGCTCAGGAGAAGCCATTGCCAGTAATAGTAATAACCAAACAATATACATAGAGGCCGAAGCAAACCAGCCTCTTTTTTTTATATGAGATGCTTTTTTCGGTTTTTGCCCTGAAACTTTTGCCGTTGTATCAAAGTAAGGATATATTAAGGCAGTACTACGGTTTTTAATAGCTGGTAACAACCAATATACAAGAAATGGTAGTACAGCCAAAAAAGCCACATAAGGATATCCAAATTGAAAATTTTCAGGCATGATTCTTTATCCAATTTACACTCATATCTGCAAAATCATTTAGATTAAAGCTATCGCTATTTTTAAATTCATCTTTGTAAACCGCGCTAACAATAATTTCATGATGCTTAATAAAATATGATTTATTTATTTTTTTATCCAAAAACTGAAGCCATTTTTCACCCTCTAAAGCCGCCACAGTTTTTCTGCCATAGGATTGTAATGCAGTTTGCTTTAATTCAAACATAATTTGGGATATTAAAATGCTGATTGAACTTTTATTGTCTAGAGCTAATTCTTTTATTTTTGAAACAGCCTCTCTGCGATATGCCTTCTTTTTAAAACGTAGATAATACGTATATATCAACACAGCAAAGGCTGAAAACAGTATGATAAATAGTATTTTCCAGCCAATAGTGTCCATAGTGAACAGTACCGGATCTGCATCGATAATGGGATTTAATTGTATGTCTTCCTTCTGTAACACTTAAATTAGTTTACTGATTATAATTACTAAATACCTCTATCAATTGCTCTTCTATAGGATCTGTAGTATTGATCTTAAAAATGTTGATCTTATATTTTTCTAGTTCCGACTTAAAATTCTTGTAATTTTCCTCAAATGAAGTCTCTAATTTTTCTTTGAGTTGTTGATTCTTTCCGTTCAAATTGATTTGATGCGTTTTATTGGTTACCACTAATTTCTCAGAAGGAATTTGCTCCTCTAAAGTATCGAATACCTTTATTAAGACGATATCATTATGAAGAGACAACTCACTTAAGTATTGCAATACAGAATCACTATACCTATAAAAATCGCTTATAATAAAGACCACAAAATCATGTGTAACAACATTATTTATTTTGGCAATTACCTCGGTTAAAGATTTTTCAAAATCATAGGTTTTAGGTTCATAAATAGACCTATTAGCATCTACAATTTTCTGCAAAAAATATACAATATTTCTAGAGTCTCTTTTAGGAGTGATTAATTCATAATTATCACCAGTATAGACCATCCCACCAATTCGGTCACCTCCTTTTTTAATTTTATGGGCAATTATAGAAGCCAATTCACCGGCTACAACAGCTTTTGTTTTATTGTGTGACCCAAAACCCATAGTCGTGGATTGGTCAACAAAAATAAATGCCGGCTTCTCCTTTTCCTCTGTAAAGACTTTTGTATGGGTTTTACCAGTTTTTGCTGTAACGTTCCAATCTATATTTCTAATATCATCTCCAATAATATAGGGTCTGGCCTCCTCAAAATCTAAACCTCTTCCACGCAATCGAGAGGCGTATCTGCCTGATAAAACACTATTGGATTTTTGATTACCAGCTCCTAAATTAATAACCGAACTGAACCACTCAAATTTTAGCAGCCTTTCAAGTGTAAGAAATATATTGGGGTTTTTATTTAGCCTTTTTGACTTCATGCATACGCGAATTAAGCTACCACTGCTACAACTTCAATTAATTTGTCTATTATTTGATCTGTCGTAATCCCTTCAGCTCTCCCTTTATAACTTAAGGCAATTCTATGGCGCAGCACATCTTTAATCACGGTATGGATATCTTCTGGAGATACATAATCTCTTCCTTGCATCCAGGCATTAACTCTACTACAACGATCCAGTGCGATGGTGCCTCGAGGACTAGAACCAAAGTCGATCAAGTCAGCTAATTCAGCATCATATTTTTCAGGATATCGGGTTGCTGAGATCAAGCTGACCATATATTTTTCGATATCTTCAGTTACTTTGATCTTTGCAATTTCTTCACGAGCATTAAAAATGGCCTCTTGTGAAATGTTTTTTGATGCCTTATTATTTTTTGATCTTGACGCTTCGCTTTTATTGAGGCGCATAATTTCCAGTTCAGCATTATCATCTGGATAACCAATGACGGTATGAATTAAAAAACGATCCATTTGAGCTTCAGGCAGCGGATACGTACCTTCTTGCTCAATAGGATTTTGTGTTGCCATTACCATGAACAGATTATCCATTTTATAGGTTTTACCTGAAACAGTTACCTGTCGTTCTTCCATGGCTTCTAATAATGCCGATTGTACTTTTGCCGGAGCTCTATTAATTTCATCAGCGAGAATTAGATTGCTAAAAATAGGGCCTTTTTGAAATACAAATTTCTCCTTCTCGTTTGGAACATAAATTTCCGTACCGGTAATATCTGATGGCAGTAGATCGGGAGTGAATTGTATTCTACTTAAACCGCAATCTAAATTTTTTGATAGAGCTTTTATTGCTCTCGTTTTAGCCAAACCCGGCAAACCCTCTAACAACATATTACCATCTGCCAACAAAGCCAATATGATTCTGTCAATCAATTGTTCCTGTCCAATAATGGATTTGGACATTTGTTCTTTTAAACTTGTAATCGATTCAAATGGAGACATCTTTTTTATAATTATAATATATTATTTATTTCAATTCAAATGGATAGATAGCTTTTTGTCCTGTGAATAGCTCGATGCCATAATGGTCATTAAAAGCATTAAAGAAATTCCATTTTTCGTAGGTGTTAATTTTAATTATTAATATGCAATAAGTTGTACTTCGCGTTGGTATAAAACACAGACGGTGTGATTAAAAATTCTATTTGAATAATACAAAAACTCAACCTTTAAGCAAAGAGAGGTCTTAAGAAGTATTCCCCAATAGTTTGACCAAAAATACCAATAAATTACTTTAAAAACAATGTCATTTTGTGTCATTAATGCGTTATTAATGTTCTGGTTACACTAGAATACAATAGCTTTGTCAAGATATACAGTGGTAGCCTATGGAAATGACTTACGCCTTGCCTGCGGGGCCATAAAAGAATTCGAGATAAATAAAATCGAAGTCAAACACATGTATGCCTTGCCAGAATATTGAGATCAAGGGTTGGCTACCAAGGTTCTAAAAGAATTGGAAGAATGGGCCGCAGAATTAGATTATGACCATACCGTATTGGAAACTGGTAAAAGGCAGCAAGAAGCCATGGTTCTCTATAAAAAAACAGCTATATTATAACACCAAATTATGGACAATATGAAGGCGTTGAGAATAGTGTTTGTTTTGAAAACACCTCAACAAAAAACCTTAATTTCCCCTAAAACTTAAAAATGAAAGCAGTTTCTGTTACGGAAATAAAAAAAGAACTGAAGGAACGATCACATCAGGATCTGTTAGAATTATGTCAAAGACTATCTAGGTTCAAGAAGGAGAATAAGGAGCTTCTCACCTACTTACTTTTCGAATCTCATAACGAAAATGGATATATTCAATCTATTAAAGAAGAGGTCGATATACAATTTGAGGCCATTAACCGTGATAGCTTCTTCTATATAAAGAAAAGTGTCCGTAAGATCTTGAGATTGATCAAGAAATTCAACAGATATTCTCTTAATAAGGAGACTGAAGTAGAACTTCTCTTATATTTTTGTGAAAAATTACAGAATTTCGAACCCTCAATCGATAGAAATAGAACTCTTATGAACTTGTATGATCGCCAATTGGATTTCATACAAAAAAAGGTCATGAATCTTCATGAAGACCTTCAATATGACTACACATCACAATTAGATGAATTGCGTTGATATAAGATCTGTAAATCGGATAATAATAAGAAGATACTGATTTGCGCTTGACCTTAATATTGTCTATCTTTAAGAAGCTAATGCCTCCTATGCCTATGAAACATAAGACAGTCCTTTTACTTTCATGTATTCTCTTTTCTATGCTCTTAAATGCTCAAGAAAATAGAGCTTTCAAACTCAATCAGAAATATTGCACCAACGTTGTTAAATCGATTTTTAATGCCGCAAAATCTAGATCTTTCGATGATCTCAACAGGTTATGTGACCCCAGCGGGTTTGGCGATCGCGATGTTAAACGTATTTGCTCAATAACTCAATTAGCAAATACCATTAGAGCGACAGACACCTCTGATAATGCCAAGAAAAATCTAGAAGAATTTATATCAATATACGAGTCGGGCAAAATCAACGGAGACGTTGTTTACGAAAAAGATGGTGATACAGAATATGCTAGAGTCCCAATTTGGTACAATCACCCACTCGGAGAGCACAGAAGTAATGAAACTATGGTTCTTGTAAAACGCACCGGGAAGTGGTATTTATATAGTTTCTAGTCACTCAATTCATGATTCTAACAAGTAGCTCTTTCAAAAGATCTCCTTGAGGCACTGCATTGGCTCCGACTCCTTTTCCTTTTAAATCAAATTCGCGCAAGATGCCAATGACCTTACTCACTTTTTTCATTGGATAGTTTCTCGCAGCACTGACGTATTCATTTACGAAATACGGATTCACCTTTAATGCCGACGCCACCGTGCGAGGGCTATGGTCTTTTAATCCATGATAATGTAGCAACTGGGAAAAGAAATTAAACAGTAAAGCTACGGTGACCACCATAGGGTTATCCTTTTTGTTTTCGCCAAAATAATTAACGATCCTTTGGGCTTTTACAACATCCTTCTCACCTATGGCCTTGCGTAATTCAAAATTATTATAATCCTTACTTATCCCGATATTTTCCTCTATATGATCTGGAGTGATCTGAGCACCCTTGGGTATGATAAGTTGCAGTTTCTCAAGCTCATTATTGATTTTGCTAAGATCCGTACCTAAGAATTCTACCAGCATCTGTGCAGCTTTTGGGGCAATGCTATACTGTTTTGTTGAAAGTGTACGTCGTATCCAATCCGCTACTTGATTTTCGTAGAGTTTTTTGCTTTCGTATACCAGTCCAGACTTGTTAATCGTTTTATATAACGCTTTTCGCTTATCAAGTTTCTTGTATTTATAATTAAAGACCAATACGGTTGACGGCTGAGGATTGGCGGCATAATTGACTAATTTCTCGATGGTTCTGGATAAGTCTTGGGCTTCTTTTACGATAACTACTAGGCGCTCTGCCATCATAGGAAATCGCTTGGCATTGCCAATAATATCATCTATGGTCACATCACGTCCGTACAGCACCATTTGATTGAACCCTTTTTCTTCCTCTGTAAGGACATAGTCTTCAATAAAATCAGAAATTTTATCAATGTAGTAGGGTTCTTCACCCATAAGGAAATATATCGGTTTGATATTCCCTTTCTTTATGTCTGATACTAGCTGTTTGACGTCGTCCAAAATCTATGTATAATAATTCTCCGTGGTCAGTTCGAGTTGAGTCTTGATTATTCAAGGCGAAGTATCGAGAACTTCTCGATACAATTTTCTGATGAAAATCACTCGAAGTGACGGTTATAGTTATAAATTTGCATAGTGCAAGAACTCAACTTTCCACCATATGAATTCCGTTTCAAAAATAGCGAAAATAAGCTGATGATCTTTGATGTCATTCGGAAAAAATTTGTGGTCTTGCAACCTGAAGAATGGGTAAGACAGCACTGTCTCCATTTTCTCATAGAGGAGAAAAAATATCCTAAATCCCTTATAAATGTTGAGAAAGAACTCAAGGTCAACAATTTGAGGAAGCGTTACGATATTGTGGTCTATAGACGTGACGGAAGCATCAAGCTAATAGTGGAATGCAAATCGTACAAGGTAAAGATCGACCAAAGTACTTTTGATCAGATAGCACAATACAATCTTACCTTGAATGCGGCGTTTTTAATGGTTACTAACGGAATTAATCATTATTATTGTCTTATGGATCATGCTGAGAAACGCTATCAATTCTTAAAAGACATTCCAGGATACAATACATGAAAATAGCCGTTGTCATACTAAATTGGAATGGAAAACAATTGTTAGGGCAATTCTTGCCCTCTGTAGTGAAATACTCTGAAGATGCTGATGTCTATATTGCGGACAATGCCTCTACGGACGATTCTGTTGAATTTGTAAAGCAAGCTTTTCCATCGATTAAAATAATTCAGAACCAAAGCAATGGTGGTTATGCCAAAGGGTATAATGACGCCTTAAAACATATAAATGCGGATATTTTTTGCCTACTAAATAGCGATGTAGAAGTTACTGAAGGCTGGTTAATACCCATGGCTGAATTATTTTCTAAAGAACATAATACCGTCATCGCACAACCAAAGATCCTGGACCAGAAACAAAAGGTCCTATTTGAATATGCTGGTGCGGCAGGTGGATTTATTGATAAATACGGATATCCGTACTGTAGAGGACGCATATTCAATAGTTTAGAAAAAGATACTGGGCAATTTAACGATACAGCGTCCATCTTTTGGGCTTCAGGTGCTTGTTTCTTCATTAGAAAATCCATTTTTCAAGAACTTAAAGGGTTTGATGAATCCTATTTTGCTCATATGGAGGAGATAGACCTTTGTTGGCGAGCCAAAAACGCAGGGTATGACATCAAATATGTTGGTGCTTCAACCATATACCATGTTGGTGGCGCAACTCTCAAGAATTCTGACCCGAAGAAAACCTATCTAAATTTCAGAAACAGTCTTTTCACGTTGACCAAGAATAGTGCAGGCGTGTTGTTACCAAAAATACTCATTAGGCTCTTGCTTGATGGTGTTGCTGGAATCATGTTTATACTCCAGTTTAAACCGATACATACCTTTTCGATCATTAGAGCTCATTTTAGTTTTTATTATCACCTATCCAGATTATTAGAGCAACGTGACCAACCTTCATTATTCCAAAAATACTGGCATAAGAAGTCCATTGTATGGTTACATTTCGTAAATAAGAAAAAGAAATTCAATAGTTTATAAATAGGTTAGTAAAAGTTTTGTTAATCCCTATTTTAAAGTAACAATTTTATATACTTTTGAAATGTTAAATTTTGAAAAAAAACTTAATCCAAATTTTATGAAAAAAGTACTATTATTTAGTGCGTCAGCATTACTTATTTTGAGCTCATGTGTCTCTAAGAAAGAGTTCACAGCCCTTGAAGCCCAGCAAAGAGAAACACAGGACCTTCTAAATACAGCGACGGTCAAACTGAATCGTTGTTTGTCTGATGAAGCAGCCTCCGCAGCTCGTTTACAAGAATTACAAGCGCGATTAGCAGATATGAAAGCTAATAATCAAGCACTTATAGAATCGTCTAAGGGCATGACCATGTTAACTACAAAAGGTGCCAGTAATCTAGAAAAATCATTAGAGAGCTTAAAGGAAAAAGATTTGAAGATCTCTCGTTTGTCTGATGCCTTAACTAAAAAAGACAGTGTAACCTTGGCATTGGTAACAAGCTTGAAGAAAGAAGTGGGATTCGACGATCCGGACATCGAAATCAATGTTGAGAAAAGTGTAGTGTTCATATCTCTTTCAGATAAATTATTATTTAAGAGTGGAAGCTATAACATTACAAAACGTGCTACCGAGATTCTTGGCAAGGTTGCTACTGTGATCAACGGCAAGCCGGATTTTGAAGCAGTAGTAGAAGGCCATACGGATAATGTACCATACAAAAAAGGTGTGTTATTAGACAATTGGGACCTTAGTGTTAAACGAAGTACGGCTATTGTTAGAGCCTTACAAGGCCTTGGTGTCAATCCAGCGCAATTAATTGCTGCTGGTCGTGCAGACTATGTTCCACTCGTAGAAAACTTAACGGCACAAGATCGAGCGACCAATAGACGAACTAAGATCATGATCATTCCTAGGATTGACCAGTTCTATGAAATGATCGAAACTGAAATGAAGAATTTGTCTGAAGAAGGCAACTAATTTCAAAAACCATATTAAAAAAAACCAATCTCCCGATAGTTATCGGGAGATTGGTTTTTTTTATTAGAAAATTTCAAGAGTTCCTTTCCCTTCCCTGACAACAATGGGTTCTCCTTCTGAAAAGTCGACAATGGTCGAGGGTTCATTTCCTCCATAACCACCATTAATGACCAGATCAACTAAGTTATTCCACTTTTCGTAAATAAGTTCGGGGTCGGTAGTATATTCAATGATTTCATCCTCATCATGAATAGAAGTTGAAACAATAGGATTTCCTAGCTCTCTTACAATTTCTCGTGCAATAGAATTATCAGGAACACGAATACCAACAGTTTTCTTCTTTTTGAAGACACTTGGTAATCGCTTACTTCCAGGTAAAATAAATGTGTAGGGTCCAGGCAAAGCACGTTTCAATATCTTGAAAGTAGCGGTGTCAATTTGTTTAACGTAATCACTTAAGTTGCTTAAATCTTCACAGATAAAAGAGAAATTAGCCTTTTCTAATTTCACTCCTTTAATTCGAGCAATTTTCTCTAAGGCTCTTGTATTCGTGATATCACAGCCTAATCCATAAACCGTATCGGTTGGGTAAATTATCAATCCTCCTGAGCGCAAGACATCAACCACCTTCTTGATAGCTTTTGGGTTCGGATTCTCTGGATATATCTTTATCAATTCTGCCATTATCCTATGATTTCTATTTTCGCAAACCGTAATAATAATTTCTTGACACCACCTACTTCAAACTTTATTTCTGCTTTTACATCCGCGCCCTTACCTTCTATCTTTAGCACTTCTCCTCTACCAAATCGCAAATGTTTTACGACATTACCCACAGCCAATTTACTATCAAACAGGTTGGTGTTCCCATTAGTATTAGTCACTTTTTTTAAGTTCTTAGGTGTAGAGATCTGAAATTTTTCTGGCGTTGCTTTCTTAGCGCTTCTCGTCTTAAACACGGCTTGTTTAGCCGGCTTAAATCTTATTTTATTAGGCTCTACATCACCGAAAATATCTGCAGATAACATGGGGTTGATACGACGCTCTTCAATAGGAGTGATAATATCTAAGAATTCATCATCAATTTCTTCAATAAAGCGGCTAGGTTCAGAATCTATAAGTTTCCCCCAGCGGTAACGAGACAATGCATACGTCAAGTAAGCTTGTTTTTCGGCTCTTGTTATGGCGACATAAAACAATCTGCGCTCTTCTTCCAACTCACTTCGCGTATTCATACTCATCGCGCTCGGAAACAAATCTTCTTCCAGACCTACAATAAAGACATGATTAAACTCCAAGCCTTTTGCCATATGAATACTCATTAACGCCACATGGTTTGGGTCACCTTTATCACCATCTAAGTCAGTTGCTAGAGCAACATCTTCTAAAAATTCTGCTAGGTTACCCGTTGAATCTGCGATTTCTATCTGTCCTTCTACAAAATCCTTTATACCATTTAAAAGCTCTTCAACATTTTCTAAACGTGTAACACCTTCAGGAGTTCCATCTTTACCAAATTCTCTAATTAATCCGCTGGTTTTGGTAATATGTTCTGCCAAATCAAAAGCATTTGCCGTTTGGTTCATGACTCGATAACTTTCAATAAGCGTTACAAAATCTTTTAGCTTATTCTTTGTACCATTATTAATATTGACGTTAACTGTGTCAATCTCTTTTAACACTTCAAAAATGGTCTTCCCTGTAGCATTTGCAGCTACCACTAGCCTATCAATCGTCGTTTGTCCAATACCCCTAGCAGGATAATTAATAACACGTTTAAGCGCTTCCTCATCTGCTGAATTAAGCACCAAACGCAAATACGCTGTGACATCTTTAATTTCCTTTCGCTGGTAAAATGATAAGCCTCCATAAATGCGGTACGGGATATCTCGCTTACGAAGTGCGTCTTCAATCGCACGCGATTGCGCATTAGTACGATATAAAACTGCAAAATCGCTATTGAGAAGTTGTTGGTTCATTTTCTCTTCCCAAATCGTGCTAGCCACAAAACGCCCTTCATCTCCATCGGTTAACGAACGATGCACTTTTACTTTAGTCCCTTCATCATTTGCCGTCCAAACAATTTTATCAATCTTTGTTTTATTCTGCTCAATTACAGAATTTGCCGCACCTACAATATTTTTAGTAGAACGATAATTCTGCTCTAATCGATACAGTTTGACATCATCGTAGTCTTTCTGAAAATTCAGTATATTATTGATATTGGCACCTCTAAATGCATAAATACTTTGCGCATCATCGCCCACCACACAAATGTTTTGAAAACGATCCGCCAAAGCACGAACAATTAAATATTGCGAATGGTTTGTATCCTGATACTCATCCACTAGTATGTATCGAAATTTGTCTTGGTATTTGGCTAATACTGTTGGAAAGCGTGTAAGCAATTCATTGGTCCTTAGTAAAAGATCATCAAAATCCATTGCTCCAGCCTTAAAACAGCGATCTACATATTCTGCATAGATATCACCCATTTTTGGACGCCTTGCCATGGCATCCGCTTCTTTGAGTTCTGGGTTCTTAAAGTATGCCTTTACAGTAATTAGGCTATTTTTATATGAAGAAATCCTACTATATACCTGTTTGGTTTTATAAATGTCTTTTTCCAAGCTCATTTCTTTAATAATGGAACCAAGAAGTTTTTGAGAATCTTGTGTATCGTATATTGTGAAGTTACTCGGGAATCCTAAGTGATGGCCTTCAAACCTCAAAATCTTAGCAAATACAGAGTGAAATGTACCCATCCAAAGGTTTTTAGCCTCGCCATCGCCTACTATTTGAGCAATACGCCCTTTCATTTCCTTTGCCGCTTTATTCGTAAATGTTAGAGCCAAAATATTAAAAGCATCGACACCCTGACTCATCAAATACGCAATCCTGAAAGTGAGTACGCGAGTCTTGCCTGAGCCTGCACCAGCAATCACGATCATAGGACCATCCTTCTGCAGAGTCGGTGCCAATTGTGCTTCGTTGAGTTGTTTTAAGTACTTGTCCAAAAGGGAATTATTTTTCAAACCATTTCGGTGTGAATTTAACTATTGTATGACTTTTATCTTAGCCTAATTTGCATTAATTATGAACAATTATCAACGCTTGCAATTCTTAAACAAAATTTGAATATCTTTAAGCCAATAAATCGCCATACATGCTAAGAAATTCATTATTCCTCCTATTCTTTTCTCTTATATCCATAACTATTTCAGCACAAGAAGAGCGCGTCGAAGGCAAGATCATCAAGGATTTTGGTGAAACTTTCGCTATTGTTGATCCCGATATTAAAACGAATACATCTGCAGAATTAAAAGTTATTTTTGATGTGTCGAGTTCTTCGGAAGACAAAAACATTAGAAATAAGTATATAGAAACAGCGGCTAGATTCCTGAATATGCATGCAGATGAAGGCATGAAGCCTGAACAGCTCAAGGTCGCCATGACCATTCATGGTGGCGCATGGCAAGATGTTCTTACAAATGAAGCCTATAAAGAGAAATATGGCGTTGAAAATCCAAACTTGCCATTAATTGATGCGCTGAGCAACGCAGGTGTTGATGTTATTATATGCGGACAGACAGCAGCATTTAGGGGGATGAACAAAGAAACCATTAATCCAAACGTTAAGATGGCCTTATCTGCAATGACCGCTTTATTGCAATATCAAGATATGGGTTATCGATTTATTAAATTCTAAAAATCCTGAAATGAATAAACTATTACTTGCCCTAGCATTGTTAACTACTTATACAGGTTTCTCTCAAAAGAATCTTGATAAGGACCTTCAAAAAATTGAATCCAAGGTCATAGAGTGGCGACGTCATTTTCATCAGAATCCTGAGTTATCCAACCGGGAATTCAAGACTGCTGAAAAAATCGCAGAGCATTTAAGATCACTTGGCATAGAGGTACAGACTGGTGTAGCCCATACAGGTGTCGTTGGCGTGCTTAAAGGAGACAAGCCAGGAAAAGTCGTGGCATTACGTGCAGATATTGATGCACTTCCCGTGACTGAAAGAAATGACCTGCCTTATAAATCGAATGTAACATCAACTTTTGGAGGACAAGACGTAGGTGTTATGCACGCTTGTGGTCATGACACCCATACCGCAATATTAATGGGCGTTGCTGAAGTACTTTCAAAGAACAAAGATAAGATCAATGGCACGGTAAAATTCATTTTCCAACCAGCTGAAGAAGGCTCACCTCCAGGAGAAGAAGGTGGCGCACTTATGATGGTGAAAGAAGGTGTATTAAAAAGTCCCGATGTTGATGCCATTTTCGGCTTACATATTAATTCACAGACTCCTGTTGGAGTCATTCGTTATAAGTCTGGAGGCACTATGGCGGCGGCACAAATTTTTACGATTAACGTAAAAGGCAAGCAAAGTCATGGGTCCCAGCCGTGGTCTGGTGTGGATCCGATTTATATCAGTGCTAAGATCATTGATGGATTGCAATCCATTATAAGTCGAGAAACTAATTTAACAAATGAGGCTGCCGTTATTACCGTTGGTAAAATAACGAGTGGCGTTCGTTTCAATATCATTCCTGAAAGTGCCGAAATGATCGGTACTATTAGAACCCTGGATTATGATATGAAAGACAAGATCAACCAAAGAATGACAGAAATGGTACAAACCATTGCCAAAGCCTATGGGGGCGAAGCATCGATTGAGATAAAGGACATGACAGATATTACCTATAATGACCCGGCACTCGTTGAACAAATGTTACCTACCATGAAACGAATTGCAGGCGATAGTAACATACAGACACAAAAAGCCATTACCGGTGCAGAGGATTTTTCATATTATCAAAAAGAAGTTCCAGGTTTCTTTTTCTTCTTAGGTGGTATGACCCTTGGAACCACAGAATCATTTCCTCACCACACACCAGACTTTAAAATTGATGATAGTGGTTTATTACTAGGAGTACGAACATTGACTGAAATGAGTTTAGATTATTTAAACAACTAATCCACAAAATACACAAATGAAAAAACTAGTATTGACTCTCGCAATCCTAACAGCTACTGTAGGCTATTCACAGAATGGCAACATAGACAAGGATATTAAACAGATTGAATCAAAAGTAATTGAGTGGAGGCGACATTTCCATCAAAATCCAGAATTATCAAATCGCGAATTCAAGACCGCCGAAAAAATTGCAGAACACTTGAAATCCCTAGGAATGGAGGTCCAAACCGGAATTGCCCATACTGGAGTTGTAGGTATACTCAAAGGTGATAATCCAGGCAAAGTGTTGGCATTACGTGCAGATATTGACGGATTACCTGTTAAAGAACGTGCCGACTTACCGTTTAAATCGATAGCAACAAGCACATTTAGGGACCAGGAAGTTCCTGTAATGCATGCTTGTGGCCATGATACTCACATAGCTATTTTAATGGGCGTTGCAGAAATACTATCGAATAACAAAGATAAGATTAACGGTACTGTTAAATTCATCTTCCAACCAGCTGAAGAAGGCGCGCCTCCAGGAGAAGAAGGTGGTGCAAAATTAATGGTTAAAGAAGGTGTGTTAAAAAACCCTGATGTAGATGCGATTTTTGGTCTACATATTGGCTCCGGTCAACCAGTAAATACTTTAGCATACAAATCAGGCGGCATAATGGCTGCTGTGAATAGTTTTGAAATAAATGTTACTGGAAAACAAACACATGGCTCTATGCCGTGGGGAGGTATTGACCCAATAATGGCGAGTGTCAAGATCATTGATGGATTACAAACCCTGGTAAGTCGAGAGATGCCATTAACGAAAGAGGCGGTAGTTCTATCCATTGGCAAAATATCCAGTGGTGTACGTTCGAATATCATACCTGAGACGGCTCAAATAATTGGGACCTTGAGAACGTTGGATTCAGAAATGCAAGCCAATATTCATAAGCGTATGAAAGAGATGGTGCCTGCCATTGCCAAAGCCTATAGAGCTGAGGCGACGATAACCATAGATCCAGGCTATCCTATCACCTATAATGATCCTGCCCTTACCGCTCAGATGCTGCCATCATTCGAAAAAGCAGCTGGTAAAGACAAGGTCGTTGAGATAAAGGCAATTACTGGTGCTGAAGATTTTTCCTTTTTTCAAAAGGAAGTGCCAGGTGTATACTTCTTTTTGGGTGGTAAAGCTACTGGAACAACGGAGGCGTATCCTCACCATACACCTGATTTTTACATAGATGAAAGCGGTTTGATACTCGGCGTTGAAACTTTCGTTCAAATGACATTTGATTATTTGGGCAATTAAAATGGAACAAGTCTTGGAATTTTTATCAAGCATTTCATGGTGGTTGTGGATCATTATAATTTTAGTTATTGTTGCCATAAGGGATGTATTGCAGCGAGGTCATACCATTAGTCATAATTTTCCGATTGTCGGTCATATACGTTATCTGTTCGAAAGTATAGGGCCTGAGATTCGTCAATATTTCGTAGCAAATAATCGTGAAGAGCTACCATTCAATAGGATTGAACGGAGTTGGATCTATGCTTCAGCTAAAAAGGAGAATAACTACGAAGGCTTTGGGACGGATCGTGATATTTATGCGCATCAGCATATTTTCATCAATAATGCAATGATGCCATATAAGATTGGCAAAAATCATCCAAATACCGCAGACCATTGCTTTCTTCCTTGTGCTAAAGTCATGGGTGAATTCAATAAACGTAAAAAACCTTATCGCCCAGCGTCCATCATTAATGTCTCAGCAATGAGTTTTGGTTCATTGTCAGCAAAAGCCGTGGAGTCCTTGAACAAAGGTGTTAAACTTTCTGATGCGTATCACAACACTGGAGAAGGAGGACTCTCAACCTATCACAGTCATGGTGGTGATGTGGTGTTTCATTTCGGGACAGGATATTTTGGGGTTCGCTCAGATGATGGAGGTTTCTCGATGGAGAAATTGGTGAAATTGGTTAAAGACAATCCATTTATTCGTGCCATTGAAGTAAAATTATCACAAGGCGCCAAGCCTGGAAAGGGCGGTGTGCTTCCTGGGAAAAAAATCACTAAAGAGATAGCGGGAATACGAGGTGTAGAAATTGGAAAAGATGTGCTTTCACCACCAGATCATAAAGCTTTTTCCAATGTACCTGAGCTGGTCGATTTTGTTGAAGATATTGCTGAAAAAACTGGGTTACCAGTTGGCATCAAGGCTGCCATTGGTAAACTAGGACAGTGGGAAGAACTTGCAGATATTATGAAAGCCACAGGAAAAGGGCCTGATTTCATAACAGTTGATGGTGGTGAAGGAGGCACTGGTGCTGCTCCACCTAGTTTTGCAGATCATGTATCCTTACCTTGGGTATATGGTTTTACTGATCTATACAGGCTATTTAAGGATAAAGGGCTAACAGAGCGTATTGTCTGGATCGGTAGTGGTAAATTGGGCTTTCCTGCCAAGGCTGCAATGGCTTTTGCCATGGGCGCAGATTGTATTAATGTAGCTCGCGAAGCCATGATGAGTATTGGATGTATTCAGGCGCAAATTTGTCATACGAATCGCTGCCCAAGTGGGGTAGCCACACAAAAAAAATGGCTCCAGAATGGCATTGACCCAACATTGAAGTCCGCCAGACTAGCACAATATTTCAAGACTTTTAGGAAGGAATTTGTTGAAATCACGCATGCTGCAGGATATGAACATCCTTGTCAATTTATCATGAAAGACATTGACGTTAATGTTGCTGATCATCATCTATCCAAGGAATTGGACCGCACCTATTTATATACAAAAACACCTGTACCATTCAAGAGTATGCAAGATCTTAAAGATTGCATATATTTGGGAGGATCAAAAAATTAATAGAATAACCTCAAATCAGCAATATTATGGACGGAACCAAAATACTCGAACTCGTACTCTATACATTACCAGCAGTTATAACTGGTGTGGTAGCTTACTATTTTTTTAAGGAACATACTAAAAATGAAGACGGTCGAAGACGCTTTCTGTTGCATAAAGACATGCAAGTTACAGCGATGCCTCTGCGACTTCAGGCTTATGAACGTATGGCACTTTTCCTAGAACGAATTACACCTTCAAAATTATTAATAAGAGTTAAGCCAACATCCTCTAATAAAGAGGATTACGAAGCTTTACTTCTATCTAATATTGAACAAGAATTTGAACATAATCTTTCACAACAGATCTATGTTTCAGATGAATGTTGGAACGTAATTACTGCTGCGAAAAATGCCACAATTCAATTAATCAGAAAAGCTAGCCTCTTAGAAAAAACAGATACCGCTAACAAAATTAGAGAAGTGGTCCTCACTGAAATGATGGAACGACAAGCACCCAGCAGCGCCGCTCTTTCTTACATCAAAAATGAGGTTGGAGAAATGTGGTAATCGCCATTAATCGATATCCCTTAATTCATTAGCCTTGAATTCACGGAAACGCAATTTTGCATATCTATAACCTTGTTCCCACCAATTCATCATGAGTTTCTTATTGAAGATCAGCGAGTTCTCGGTCAATCTTGTTGGGGTATAATAAAGATTTAACTTAACATCCTTGTTAGCAGCGGCTTGCTTACCCATGATTATATCCCCACGCTCTACCTGGTCCAACAAATGTCCGAACAAACTGATCATCAAGGAAAACGGGTTCTTTCCTAACACTTTATTATACTCCATATGCTCACTTTCCAAGATTATGGCATCAACCTCTGTCGCTCCTCTTAAAATAGCCTCTCGTATTGGCACCACAGAACCCAGACCGCCATCGGCATATTCAAATCCATTTCGGGTCGCCAAAGACATGAACGGGATGTAATTACAGGAGATCCAAATCCAATCACAGAACTCATCATAGGTACATTCTTTAATTGATTTATACTCAACGCGATTCTTGGAAAGATTGGTCACCGTCACCACGACATCATCTTTAGTGGCTTTGACCTTCTCATATTCCTCAACCGTAAAATTTCTTTTAATGTTACGACGTAGCGCATTGCTTTCGCCAAAAGTTCGTTTCCTTTTAATGAATTGCATTAAAGTACTCAAGAAGTTAATTGAAACAAACTCCCTATTTCCTTTTTTACGAACGTTAAAAGGGTTTACACTAAAAATAGTGTGCTGATTCACATTAGTGAAGATATTATACAGCTTACCTATGTCGTTGACCGCTAAATGAGGTATCAATAAACTCCCCGTAGAAGTCCCGAGGAACATATCGTAATCCTTGCCTTCATTCTCGATTAAATACTGTGCTACGCCGCCTGCAAATGCCCCTTTACTACCTCCTCCTGATATAACCAATGCTTTCATCTAACTCTTTTCTAATAATTGTTTGGCGAATTTTTGCAATCGCCAATTGTGATGCTTTGTTGCCTCTTTTAAATTCTGCTTACAAATATCGTTACACACATTGATGCTATCAAGGAATGTAAATGCCTTTTCTCTTATGTCGTAGCTATAGCCCTTAGACGAATAAGCTAACAATTCCTTATAGACCGATTCCTTTTCATTGGGCTCGAATTCCGGCGTTACCAAATGTAAGGCTAACCAGAGTAACCGCACATTTTTATCACTGAATCCAATAATATTTCGAGTATTAGACAAATATTTGACTCTATCTTCAGGAAAATTCATCCATAAATGATATAAGGCTGCTTCAATAGTGGCGTAAGAATCATCATTCAACAGGTTCTCATAATCTGCTTTTAACTCCAAAGGTATCTTCGAAAGGTTCTGGGCAATCGACTGCCTTACCTTTATACTACTATTGAAAGTTTGCCTTGCAACGAGAGAAGGCGCTTGAGATATGACCTTCGCTTTGGCCTCATCTGAAATGCCAGATGACAAATACTCATGGCATTTAGAACTTTTAAGCTCACAATCCACCATTAAATATTCATGAATGAAAGTTGATTTGGATTTCAAAAAATTCATTGCCTCATCTATTAAGAAATCTTCATTCCGCAACCAATCGTATGCAAATACGGTTAAATCCATGCTCCCTAATTCTTCAATAAATTCTAAGAAGTCTGGCGTGGACACATTCTTGAACTTATATTTTTCAAGGTATGATTGTATTGCATTCTTAAACACCCTATCTCCTACTTTGTCTCTAAGCATCACTAGGGCCCATGCTCCCTTTTGATAGAAGGTCAAGCTATTGGAATTCGGATCTAAAAGCGCCGTGCTCTTTCCGGCTAGGTCTTGTGCCTCTAATTGTTGTGCCGTTTTATAAAGTTGCCAATAAAAATGATCATCGCCAAAAATCTCTTTTTCGGCGAGTAACGCATAATAGGTCGCAAAACCTTCATGAAGCCAATGATGAGTTCCTGAAGTTTCAGTCACTAAGTTTCCAAACCATTGATGTGCCAATTCATGAGCGTTCACATTGACATAATTTCTATCAGCAAACCCGATGGAATCCGTAACAAAGGTGTCAGCAAATATTGTAAGACTCGTATTTTCCATTCCCGCATACAGGAAATCGTAAACCGGCACCTGCTTGTAATTATACCATGGATACGGAACTCCAATTTCTTCCTCAAGAAAATCGAACATCTGCTTACTAAAGCGGTATGTAGGCTCATATTTTACGGAATCCTGGGGATAATAATACATTTCCAAGGGAATACCAGTTTCACTTACTTCCGTTTTCTTATCGTATTTCCCAATAGCCAAAGCCACTAGATAGCTACTCATCGGTTCCTGCATATCGTATACCCATAGCGTGGTCGAATCGCTTTCTACTTTTTCAATGCGCTTCCCATTCGCTAAAACTTCATAATCCGAATCAAATTCCACTTTTAGATCGAACTCGATCTTATCGTTCATATCATCAATACTCGGCAGCCAATTGCTAGTATACTTGCCTTGTCCTTGAGTCCATATTTGATTAGGCGCTTCACTATCCCAGCCCAGAAAATAAAGTGCTTTTTTAGGTTTTACTTTCCATTCAATCTGCATTGAATAGGTTCTTCCTGGCTTAAACTCTTGCTTTACCTTTAAATAACGACCGTCGTAATCACTGCTCTCTTCACCACCTTCCAGCGTGTATTTAACATAATCAAACCCCTTAGCGTCAAGATATATCGAATCCGTTTCTCTCAATATATCGAAAGAATATTGCACAAATCCCAAAACTGTTTTTTCTGAAGTATTGAAATTCAATGTGATTTGAGCTTTCTTAAAATCAACAAAATCCGTCTGCTGTGCTGTCACAGCAATGGAAAAAAGACATAAATAAATAAAAAGAAGTTGCTTCATAGCGCTATAATAGCTAAGGTCGCACCAAAATACATAAAATCTAAGTTTCACTTTTCAGCTTTAAGATTTATCTTCGTCCATATGAATGCCAATTTTCTTCAAACTCCTATCGATTACCTAAAAGGTGTAGGGCCGAATCGCGCTGACCTGTTGCGTAAAGAACTTGGTATTCACACATTTCAAGACCTCATCAATCTGTTTCCGAATCGCTATATAGACCGAACTCAATATTACAAGATCGGACAATTACAGCGCAACACTACTGAAGTTCAAATAATTGGACAAATAACTGATATTAAAGAGGTTGGGCAAAAGCGAGGCAAGCGACTAGTAGCCACCTTCCAAGATGATACAGGACGTATGGAATTGGTATGGTTTCGGGGACAAAAATGGGTCCGCGAGAGCATCAAACTTAACAAGACCTATGTGATCTTCGGCAAAACCAATTGGTTTAATGGGACGTTCAGCTTGCCACATCCAGAGATGGAATTACTAGAAGATCATGAAAAAAGCTTGCGTTCTGCCATGCAACCCGTATATCCTTCTACTGAAAAATTAAACAATAAAGGCATTACCAATCGCGTGACCAATAAGATCATGCAACAATTATTCATTGAATCAAAAAACAGTTTCTCAGAAACCCTATCTCCACAATTACTTTCTGAACTAAAATTGATATCAAAATCAGAGGCACTTTTCAATGTTCATTTTCCAAAAAATCAGGAGCTTTTAGCCAAGGCGCAATACCGTCTGAAATTTGAAGAATTATTCTATATTCAATTGCAATTGATCATCAAGAATTTGATTCATAAATCGAAAATAAAAGGCTTTCCATTCCCGAAAGTAGGAGACCATTTTAACACTTTCTTTAAGGAACATTTACCCTTCGAATTGACCAATGCACAGAAGCGTGTCATCAAGGAAATTCGTCAAGATATGGGTAGCAATGCACAGATGAATCGATTATTGCAAGGCGATGTGGGCTCCGGGAAGACCATAGTTGCATTAATGTCAATATTCATAGCGCTTGACAACGGTTTTCAAGCTTGCTTAATGGCTCCGACTGCTATTTTGTCAGTCCAACACTATACTGGATTACAAGAGTACTGTAAATCATTGAATATCAGTATTAAACTATTAGTAGGCTCAACCAAGACTTCAGAAAGAAAAAAAATTCACGAATCTCTTGAAAATGGCACTTTAGACATCCTAATAGGTACTCATGCCCTACTCGAAGACAAGGTGAAGTTCAAGAATTTAGGACTCGCTATTATCGACGAGCAACACAAATTTGGAGTGGCCCAAAGAAGCAAGTTATGGAAAAAAAATACATCACCCCCACACATCTTGATCATGACCGCAACACCCATTCCAAGAACCTTGGCGATGTCTGTTTATGGAGACCTCGATATGTCAATTATTGATGAATTACCACCTGGTAGAAAACGGATAAAAACAGTGCACCGATTTGACAGTAATCGCCTTAAGGTTTTTCGATTCATGAGGGATGAAATCAAAAAAGGGCGACAGGTATATATCGTCTATCCTTTGATCCAAGAGAGCGAAAAGTTGGATTATAAGGATTTAATGGATGGTTACGAGAGCGTTGTACGCGATTTTCCTCAACCTGAATACCAAGTGTCCATAGTGCACGGGAAAATGAAACCTGAGGCCAAAGAATACGAAATGCAACGATTTGTTGCCGGGAAAACCCAAATTATGGTTGCAACGACTGTTATCGAGGTTGGAGTCAATGTACCCAATGCGTCTGTGATGATCATAGAAAGCGCAGAGCGTTTCGGGTTATCGCAATTACATCAATTACGTGGACGGGTTGGTCGAGGTGCCGACCAGAGTTATTGCATTTTGATGACGAGTCATAAACTCACGAACGATAGCAAGGTGCGATTGGAGACCATGACCAGAACCAATGATGGCTTTGAGATTGCTGAAGTGGACCTGAGGTTACGCGGTCCAGGTGATATCATGGGCACCCAACAGAGTGGTATTCTTAATCTAAAAATTGCAGATATCATAAAGGACAAGGATATTCTTAAAGATGCACGATACTATGCCCAAAAGATATTAAGGAGCGACCCTAGCCTTACTAGTCCTGAGAATAAGGTACTTCTATGGACGTACAAACAATTAACCAAATACAAGAATATTTGGAATTATATTGGGTGATTTATGAAAACAACAAACGTAGATGTTCTTATTATTGGCGCAGGATTAACGGGCCTAACATTGGCTTACTATTTAAAAAAACACAAAGTTTTAGTAAAAGTTATTGAAGCTAGGTCTCGACTTGGTGGTCGGATTTACACAAAATATAATACGCAACAAGCACCTATCGAATTGGGGGCCACATGGCTAGTATCTCAGCATACTTCAGCTTTAAAGCTTCTGAAAGAATTAAATATAGAGGTGTTTCATCAGCATTATGGAGATACGGCTATTTATCAACCCAATGCAAATCAAGCGGCGCAACTAGTGCAATTACCAGCAAACGATTCGGCGAGTTACCGCATTAAAAATGGGACACAAAACATCATTACTGCACTTTTTGAAACGCTTCCGAAAGATACTGTTCAACTTAATCAAACGATTCAAACAATACAAACCACAGAAACTAGTTTAATTGCAACTACTAAAGAAGACGCCTATCATGCAACTCATATCGTTTCAACGCTTCCACCTTTATTATTCTTGAAAAGCATAGGAACAAAACCTGTCTTGCCAAATACAGTTACAGATACTATATCTAACACGCATACCTGGATGAAGGATTCTATACGCGTAGGATTTACTTATAAAACCGCATTTTGGAAAAGAGACAAAACAAGTGGCACCATTTACAGCAGTGTTGGGCCATTGCAAGAATTTTACGACCATTCGGATGCAGAAAACAATACACATGCCCTAGGAGGTTTTATGAATGGATCGTTCTTTGATAGATCTAAAAAAGAACGACAAAAATTGGCATTACAGCAATTACAAGGGTATTATGGTGATGATGCTTTACATTTTGAAAGTTATGAAGAATGCATCTGGAGGGACGAAAAATTTACCACGATCAATAGTGACAACTTCCTTATGCCACAACAAAACAATGGTCATCCGCAATATGAAGAGAGCTATTTAAACAATAGACTATTTTTGGCTGGCGCTGAAACAAGCCCTGTATTTCCTGGGAAAATGGAAGGCGCCATAAACAGTGCACATTTTGTTTATGAGCAGTTAAAAGCGTTCTATAATTAACTCCAAGAATCACTCAACTAACAACTCACCAAGTACAAGAACATTTGGAATTAAATCGGTTAATAAAAAAGCCCAATCTTTCGATTAGGCTTTTTAACAAACAGATCTAACGTCTCGGTTATTAATTGATGTCTTCGCCTTTTTTAAGCTTCTCTATATTGGCTTGCACCCTACCTTTACTCGCAGGATTTGGGGCATTCACCAAGGCTTTATTAAGGTGTTTCAAGGCCGACTTATAATCTCCTTTTGCAGAATAGCCTCTTGCCAATCCATAATGTACAGGCCAGGTATCCTTGTTTTTATCGGCATTCATTTTAAAGACTTCCAAAGCCTTATCCTTAAGGCCTAAGCCTAATAGTTGTCTTCCATACTGATGTACCTCAAGCATTGTTGCCTGTGGCATATACCCATCCAATGCAACTATGGCTTCATCTTGTTTTCCTAGTTTTTTGAGCAAACCTGCCTTTATATTGGTGTTATTAAAATTCTGCTGGCTGAAGAATTCGCCAGCTATGGCATCATCAATCCAACCTAATGCTTCATTGTAATCACCGCCATTATTAAGGACATAGCTAGCCGCTTGCTCCCATGTTTCGCGACTAAACCCTGGCTCGTTTTGGAGTTTTTGCTTGATATCTGCGACAACGATTGGAGTCACATCAACTTCTACCTTGAATGGTATCATCTTTTTTTCCCAGCTAAGAGCCACCGTTGCCGAATTGGCAGTCACATCGTTAAAAGTAAACGTGAGTTGTTCTACATGAGGAACCTCCTTAGTGGTTACATCGACTCGAAGTGCGTCTTCCGAAGGTTCGTAGAAAAAACTACCCCATGCTGTGTTATTTTTTGAAAAAATTATGGTGGCTGTATTATTCTCATTGACGATCATATGCAGGCCATATTTTCCAGCAGGAAGGAACTTCCCTTCTACCATGACAGCATCCGTTACCTTGAATATGGTATTCTCGTTTGCTCCTGCACGCCACGGTGATTCTTTGGCCGTACCGAAACCGAGATTGTTCATGCCGTAAGGCACCAATTTACCCCATATCTCTCGTTTATTCACATTAGGTCTGGAGTACTTTACATGCATGTCGGTAATACCAACACGTTGCATTGCGCTTGCCAATTGGCTACCGCTTGGTAAGTCGAGTTGTGCAAATGCACTAAAGCCAGTGCATAGCAATGCGCACACAAATAGTGCGATTAGGTTGTTGTTTTTCATTTTCTTGGTTGTGAAAGATTAGTCCTTTCAAGTTAGTGCCTATTCCAACTGCTTGTTGTTAGGGTTGTGTTAAAAAATATATAGGATTGCTAATTAACGGTTTATTGAGAAGAACAACCTCACAATCATTATACAATCATCGCGAATATGTTATTCTGACTTTTGGAGTTGGCTTATAGAAAATTAACTTCATTTATCGAATGACATTATTCATTAAAACCGAAACCATATCTTATCCAATAAACGTAATCAAAGATCACTCTGCCAATAGCTCACTTACAAACCCCTCAAATTCCTTTTTGAATTCCAAGTATTTATCTCCTGTTGCCGGGCCATTAAAACCGGTATGTATCTTACGTACTTTTCCTTTTTTATCAATGAAAATAGTTGTTGGAAAGGACAAGACATGATTGAGCATCGGGAGTTTCTTTTGGGCCTCCACCTTATTAGACTTATCAGAAGTTCCATATTGTGCTAATAGAATAGGGTATTCAATACCTACTTTGTCTTTAAGTCGTTTTAAACCTGCGAATGCCTTTGCTTCAGTTTTGGCAAACTCGAAGGCCAAAGCAACGAATTCTAAGTCTTTACTTGGGTTATTCTTGAAGTATTCTGAATAGTACCTACTTTCATCCAAACAATTCGGGCACCAACTACCCATGATCTGCACTATTACAACATGATCTTGAAACTGTTCATCACTCAAAGAAATGGTATTACCTTCAAGATCAGGAAATGAAAACTCCAAGCTGTCGTATCCTTCATTCAAGAAGGTCAGGGTATCTTCATGGGGCAGTTCGAAATTTGCATTTCGCCTTCCCTTGAAAATAGCTTTATAATGATTCCCTGAATAAAATTCACCTTTCATATTGTTTCCAGCATTGGCAATCTTTCCGGCAAACAAGAAAGCATGCGCCCCATCAAATACCGAGAACATAAACATGTTAGCACTTACTGCACCCTCTAAATATCTATAATCACCCGTTGTCGTGCGTATAGTGCCAGTAATTTTATTTCCATCCTGCTCGAAAATACCTTTCGCAATAAATGTAAAGCCATCCTCTTCGGTAAAGACCATTTCCCAAACGCCCGAGATATCTTTATCCGTCGGTTGTATATCAAGGAATCGATCACTGTTGTTGTAAGTAATGGTTGCTGGCACGACCCTATCTAGACTTTCCTTAACGTATTTGGCGTTGGTTATGGTTCCATCAGCGAATTTACCAACGATATAACCTTCGTACACAGGAAAATTGATTCGAACAGAATCATTAAAATAAGTTATTTCATCAACCTCAATGACTTCCTCTGCATTGTAAATCTCAATGACATCATCATTACGTACCTTAAAATTAAAGGGTAATTCCCTGCCATCTAGCACTTCGAGAGTCGCACGGTAATCACCTGCCAAAAGTTTAGAGTGTACTTCTTTCTGGCATGATGATAGGATTGATAAGAGGGCTATGACAATTATGTATCTCATGATCGCATTGGTTTGGTGTATTCTTAATCTAAAACACAAATTTACTTACAAATAAAATGGAATTAGCATTTAAATACCAAACTAGGATTTTTATCTTTGCGCATTGAAGAAATGAAAGTATTATGAAGATTTCCTATAACTGGCTAAAGCAATTCATAAATATTGATTGGGATGTTGAGAAAACCTCCGATTTACTGACCGACCTCGGACTCGAAGTCGAAGGTGTTGAATCGTATCAATCGGTGAAAGGAGGGCTTGAAGGAATTGTCGTTGGTGAAGTATTGACTTGTGTACAACATCCTAATGCCGACAGATTAAAACTGACCACTGTAAATATCGGCTTAGACGAGCCTTTACAGATCGTTTGTGGCGCCCCTAATGTAGCCAAAGGACAAAAAGTACCAGTTGCCACAATAGGGACAATACTTTACGATGATAAAGGTGAAGCTTGGACCATCAAGAAAGGAAAGATCCGCGGCGAAGAAAGCCATGGAATGATATGTGCTGAAGATGAACTTGGCTTAGGACAAAGTCATGACGGTATTATGGTTCTAGATATAAAACTTAAAGTAGGCTCAAAAGCGTCCTCTGTTTTTAAAGTCGAAAACGACCATGTATTCGAAATAGGCTTAACTCCCAATCGTGCAGATGCCATGAGTCATTATGGTGTGGCTAGAGACCTAAAAGCAGGTCTTCTACAAAATGATGTTACCGTTGAGTTGATCACGCCTTCGGTCAGTGCATTTAAAATAGACAATCGCACGTTAAAAATTGACATTGATGTTATCGATAAGACACTGGCGCCACGATATTGCGGAGTGACCATTACTGACTTGGAAGTTGGAGATTCACCCTCTTGGTTACTACATCGATTAAAAGCCATTGGATTATCACCCATCAATAATATTGTAGATGCTACCAATTATGTCTTGCACGAACTAGGACAGCCCCTGCATGCCTTTGATGCATCAAAGATCAGTAAAGGCAAGATCATTGTGAAAACACTTCCTAAAGGAACCAAATTCACAACACTAGACGAGGTGGAAAGAGAGCTTCATGAAGAAGACCTAATGATATGTGATGCAGAGAAACCATTATGCATCGCTGGTGTTTTTGGAGGCCTTAATTCTGGAGTCACAGAAACCACAACAAGTATCTTCTTGGAAAGTGCCTTTTTTGATCCTATTAGTATCCGAAAGACATCTAAACGTCACGGACTTAATACTGATGCCTCATTCAGGTTTGAGCGAGGAATCGATCCAAATATCACTGAATATGCTCTAAAACGGGCGGCATTACTCATACAAAAACTCGCAGGTGGTGAGATAACTTCAGATATTTATGATCTTTACCCCATTAAAATCAAGGATTCTCAGGTGGTGCTTAATTTTGATAACGCCACGAAACTTATTGGTGAAGAAATCCCACAAGAAACCATCAAGCGTATTTTGTCTTCCTTGGAAATCACCATTAACAACGTGACTGAGACCGGTCTTGGATTAACAATACCAGCTTATAGAAATGATGTAACGCGCGAAGCTGATGTTATAGAGGAAATTCTTCGCGTGTATGGTTACAATACCATTAAAACAACGGAAAAATTAAATGCATCCATCTCGAATTCTTCAAAATTCGAGGATCATAAATTACAGAATACCATTGGTAATCAATTAGTATCCAATGGTTTCTACGAAATGCTTGCAAACTCCTTGACAACTGATAAATATGTTGCCTTGAGTAATGATCTTAAAACCGAATTCAATGTACATATGTTGAATCCACTAAGCCAAGATCTAGGGGTCATGAGGCAAACGCTCTTGTTCTCAGGTTTGGAAGCCATCTCATATAATATAAATAGAAAGCGTCCTGACCTTAAACTATTTGAATTCGGGAAAACCTATCATAATTTTCCTTCAGGCAGAGAAGAGCATAAACATTTAACCCTTTTTGTATCCGGGAATAGAACTACTGAAACATGGAATACGGCCATTAAAACTACCGACTTCTTTTACGCAAAAGGAATAATAAACTCGGTTTTGGATCGCTTAGGCTTCAAAAAGACATCATCAGCACCTGTAAAATCGGATATGTTTTCTGAAGGCTTGACTATTCAATGGGCCAAGAAAACCATTGTTGAATTTGGTGTTGTCAAGAAATCCATACTAAAGCATTTTGACATTAACCAAGAAGTAATTTATGCCGATTTTAATTGGGATATGCTGGTTGATAATGTGGAGTATCAAAAAATTCAATTCTCAGATTTACCTAAATACCCAGAAGTACGTCGTGATTTCGCCTTGTTATTGGATGATTCTGTGACTTTTAAGGAAATTCATACCATTGCGAAACAAAGCGAGAAAGAACTTCTTAAGGACGTAACTCTATTTGATGTTTATGAAGGTGATAACTTGCCAAAAGGCAAGAAAAGTTATGCGGTTAGTTTCACTTTATTAGATGAGCGCAAGACACTGACGGATAAGCAAATTGATAAGATCATGAATAAGTTGCAAGCGAATTTCGAAAAGCAACTTGGTGCTGAATTGCGATAGTTTTCTATTTTAGGTTTTTAAAATCATATTACATATTCTAATGCTTATTAAGCGAACCAACATTCAATCCAAGCTCAAGCACTTGCAAGAGGCATCGTTAGATTCTGATAATATCATGCAACAGGTTAAGGCTATACTTGAATCTGAAGACCATACGGACATTCGTATTGCTAAAGAAATAACATCAAATCCAACAAGGGTCTCAAATGCTTTTAATTTTGAACTACTCGAAACTGAACATATCTATCATATTGATTCGATAAAGACAATTTGTGTGAATTACCGTTTGCGTTTTCTCGATACGAGGTATTTTAAAGGCGAGATACCCAAAGAGGCGAAATCTAATGTAATAGCTCTAGAAAAGCAACATGGTATCGAATTGAAGGGATATAAAGTAATGGCGCCGTCAAAATTATTCAAACTCAACAAAACAGACGACCCGTTGCTCTTTGCTCCTATTGGGAATGATTATTTCTATATGATCCATTCTTGGGGGAATGACTTACATCCTTTGCGCAAATGGTTAATGTTACCATTTCGAAATATTGAAACTTTGGCTTTCACAACGCTAGTTGTAAGCTTTCTATTAACGTTTTTGGTGCCTGACGGGCTTTTTAGTCAAGAAACCTCATCAGCCGAATTTTGGATGTTATTCTTCTTCATGTTCAAGAGTATTGCTGCAATAGTTATCTTTTATGGAATTGCCTTAGGAAAGAATTTCAATACTGCTATTTGGAATAGTACTTATAACAAGGCTTAATTCACCCTGTTTTTCTCGAATTCATTATCTACTTGAGGTAATATGACTGTATCAATCTTATACACATTACCATTTGATAACAAGATATCTTGTTGTAATACTTTTATGGAGTACCCATTATCATCTTTAAGAAATAAGGTGTCTTCCTCGTAATAAGCCGTCAACTCAAGACCGCTAATGGTCATGATTCTTGCCTCTAATCCACCATTTTTATCGATGGCTTCAATAATACTTGATGCCCTTAGTCGTCCTCTTACTATATGATATGTAACAATGGAGCACAGTTTAACCTTGTTCTTAGGCTCAAATAACTCGGCTATGACCTCTATGGGAAATTGTTCGAAAGCTTTATTGGTTGGAGCAAATATGGTAAACTCCTCAAAGCTATCTAATTTATCGAATTCATCAGTGAGCTTAAGTGCATTTACAAAAGTTGTTAAGTCACTTGAATTTTCAAGATAAACGTGAATCTGCACGGAATTATTTTCTATATACTCAATAAACTCCTGAATTAATTGCGGTGTAACATGCTTAGGTTGCGCATACAACGTAACATTTATCATGCATAACAAAAATAAAGAGGCAAACCCTTTAAGCGCTATTTTTTTCAACAGTAACATATTGACAATTAATTTTTTAATCCCAACTTAAGATACGTATTTAAATGATTCTTATCAAGAATAATCGTTAAAAGTATAGAACAATTCGATAAGAATTTGATCGTATTAATCCTTGATATTAATTGAAAAAATCATTATCTTTAAGAGAAACAACCATTATGCATGATTCTGACTACATAAAAATATTTACTGGAAGTTTCGTAATCACTAAACTCATTATTTCTCGTTTAGAAGAAATTGGTATTTCTCCCGTAATCAAGGATGAGGCGGAGTCTGGCAGGTTAGCTGGTTTCGGGCCATCTATTCCTGGTATCCAAGAACTCTTCGTTCGTGAGGAGGAGTTAGATCAATCTGTTCCAATCGTGGAAGAAGTTCGTGCTAGTATGAGTGCCTAGATGGTTACGGCATACATTTTTTTCCGTAACTCTTTGATTTTTTCGTCTTGCATATACTCATCGAAAGTACTGTATCGGTCAATTACACCATGCGGTGTCAATTCTATGACCCTATTAGCCACAGTTTGTGCGAATTCATGATCATGGGTCGTAAATAAGATCGTCCCTTTAAAATTCTTCAATGAGTTATTAAAGGCAGTAATACTTTCTAGATCCAAGTGATTTGTGGGCTCATCCAACATCAATACATTGGCCCGCAGCATCATCATTCGGCTTAACATACATCGTACTTTTTCACCACCAGACAGAACATTGCTTTTTTTCAAGGCTTCTTCACCACTAAATATCATCTTCCCTAAGAATCCTCGGACATATACTTCTTCTCTTTCTTCTTCGGTTTGAGCCCATTGTCTTAACCAATCAACTAAGCTAAGAGTGTTTTTAAAAAATTCAGAATTATCCAATGGTAAGTATGATTGGGTCGTAGTGACACCCCATGTGAATTTTCCAGCATCCGCTTGTTCCTTTCCATTAAGTATTTGATAGAAAGCGGAAGTAGCTCTAGAATCTTTCGAAAAAACAACAACTTTATCACCTTTTGATAGATTGATATCCACTTTCTTGAATAATACGTCTCCATCTAGACCTGCTGACAGACCTTCTACATTCAATATCTGGTCTCCTGCTTCACGATCTCTTTCAAAAATGATGGCTGGATAACGTCGGCTAGACGGCTTGATGCCAGATATATTTAATTTACTGATCATCTTTTTTCTACTTGTAGCTTGCTTTGATTTAGCGACATTAGCAGAAAAACGTCTAATAAATTCTTCAAGCTCCTTTTTCTTCTCTTCTGCTTTCTTATTTTGTTGTGCTTTTTGCTTAGCTGCCAATTGAGAGGATTCGTACCAAAACGTATAATTCCCAGAAAAATGATTGATCTTACCAAAATCAATATCAGAGATATGCGTGCAAACAGCATCCAAGAAGTGACGGTCGTGAGAAACAACAATCACACAATTTTCATAATTAGCCAAGAAATTTTCTAGCCAGGTAATAGTTTCGTAATCCAGGTCATTGGTAGGCTCATCCATGATCAATACATCAGGGCTCCCAAATAATGCCTGTGCTAGTAAAACACGTACTTTTTGCTTACCATCTATGTCTTTCATCAAATTATAATGCAGGTCTTCCTTGATTCCAAGGTTAGATAGCATTGTTGCAGCATCACTATCGGCATTCCAACCATTCATTTCTTCAAAAATCACCTGTAATTCGCCAATTTTCTCTGCATTGGCGTCCGTATAATCTGCATATAAGGTATCTATTTCCGTTTTAATCTTGTATAAAGGCTTATTTCCAATGATCACCGTTTCAAGAACTGTATGTTCGTCGTATAAATTATGGTTCTGCTCTAAAACGGACATACGCTTCCCTGATTCTAAATGCACCTGACCAGACGTTGGATCTTGTTGTCCTGCTATAATCTTCAATAAGGTTGATTTACCAGCACCATTGGCACCTATAATACCATAACAATTACCATTGTTGAACGTCGTATTAACCTCATCAAAAAGAACACGTTTACCAAATTGAACAGAAAGATTAGAAACTGAAAGCATTTTGTTGTTTTTAAATTGGTTGCAAAAGTAGAAAAAAGCAAGTATAGCTTAAAATTAAAAGCATTATATATTAACTTTTAACAGCGCATTAACAGCAGAAGTAATCTTCAAAATATATTTTTGTTTGATATCTATCAGTATCTAACTATAGAGAGTTAATCCTTTATGAAGAAATTATTAATGCTTTTAGTAATGTCTTCAGTCTTTATGGGCTGCAAAAAAGACTTCGTTGATAGTAACAAACATGCATTTGTAGGAGGTGAGATCATAAATCCTAAATCCGACTTTGTAGTCATAAGTTCGGGAGAACGTGTTATTGATACAGTTAAACTCGACAATAATAACCGATTCCTTTACAAGATGAATGAATTGGTGGCGGGACTATACACATTCACCCATTCACCGGAAAATCAAATTGTTCTTTTAGAATCTGGCGATAGCTTGCACTTTCGTTTGAATACCATGGAGTTTGATGAGTCTCTTGTTTTTACCGGAAACGGAGCGAAAAAAAACAATTATCTTATAAATTTATTCCTTGAGAATGAGAGGGAACGGGAATCCATGTTAAAATTCAGCCAACTTCCACCCTCTGATTTCCGAAATAAGGTCGATTCGATCACCAATGCAAAACATGAGCGATTAAAAATATTTGAACGAAAGAATTCAACATCAGAAGTCTTTAATGAAATTGCCGACGCAAATATCCATTATTACAATTATGCGAGAAAGGAATTGTATCCCTTTGCATATTATGGCAACAATGAGTTGATAAATTTGAAATCATTACCAAGCGATTTCTATGATTTCAGGAAAGAGGTTGATTATAACAACGAAAATCTCCGGAACTATTTTCCGTATTACAGGTTTTTAGAATATCACTTTAACAATATTGCTTTGAGCAAGCATTTTAAGCATAGCCGTGATAGTGTATTTAAAAGAAACTCTTTGGACTACAACCTTGATAGACTCAATATCATTGATAGTCTTGTGCAGAGCGACTCGATCAAGAATAGCCATATGAGGCACACTGCGTGGGTGTTCCTTAATAGCAATAACAATGCTGAAGAGATAAGTCAATTTGTTGAAGTCTATCTAGAAAAAAGCACGAACGAAAGGCATAAAAAATATTTCGCCAATATGGCTCAAGGGGTTATGAAGCTGTCTCCAGGCACAAAAATACCCGATGTTACCATTATTGACCATCAAGGGAATGAAGCCTCTATTTCTTCTGTTATCAAGAAACCAACGGTTATTTATTTCTGGGCCTATGACATGAGAGATCACTTCAAAAGCACTCATAAAAAGGCCCATAAATTGAAAAAGAATTATCCCGAATTGGATTTCATGGCAATTAGTGCCGATGATATGTCTTCAGAAAAATGGATGACAACCTTGAAGCAATATAAATTTCCAATCGAAAATGAATATCGCTTTGCGAGTCCACAAAATGCCAAAGAACAATTGGTTATTAGCAGACTCAATAAAGTCATTTTAGTAGATAAAGACGGAATTATAGTTCATGCTAACGCGAATATGTCTAAACGGCAATTTGAAGAACAATTACTAGGGCTATTGAACCAATAACAAAAAAGGCACAATTGAATTGTGCCTTTTTTGTTTAATTTCCTTTCTTATAATCTGCCAAGAACTTAGCGAGACCAATATCGGTTAATGGATGCTTTAATAGGCCTTCAATAGAGCTTAAAGGTCCTGTCATCACATCAGCACCAAGTTTAGCACAATCGATCACATGCATGGTATGTCTTACTGATGCCGCCAAGATTTCTGTTTCAAATCCATAGTTGTCATATATCATTCTAATTTCAGAAATAAGATTCAAACCATCTGTAGAGATATCATCCAATCTACCAATAAAAGGAGACACATATGTTGCCCCAGCTTTAGCTGCTAATAATGCTTGACCAGGCGAAAACACTAAAGTCACATTGGTCTTTATCCCTTTATCACTAAAATATTTACAAGCCTTTATGCCATCTTTGATCATTGGTAGTTTGATGACGATTTGGTCATGCAGTTCGGCCAATGCTTCACCTTCTCTTACCATACCTTCAAAATCGGTAGAAATGACTTCGGCACTCACATCGCCATCTACAATATTACAGATGTCAACATAGTGTTTCAATATATTATCATGCCCAGTGATGCCTTCTTTGGCCATTAAAGATGGATTCGTCGTCACTCCATCAAGTACTCCAAGGTCCTGAGCTTCCTTGATCTGTTCTAGGTTAGCGGTATCAATAAAAAATTTCATGTATGTAGTTTGTTTTAGAGGTGTTGGATTCGGTTTCTCCTACGCTTAATGCTTCGGAGAATTTAGATGCGAATTTACGATTTAAAGCCTTCTCAAAAAGTCCAAGTACGCACTAAAAAAAAATTGTTTTCAACGATCTGTAGATAACTGACAAGCCCCTAAAGCTTGTAATGATTCATCAGTATGTTCTCATACACTTTGTCCGGTAAAAGCCGTTTAAGAACAATAGAGAACTTCTGTAGAAAAGTGCCTACTTTATAATGACCCTTGGGGTTTTTCGTGTTGATTATCTTGTGAATTACTTTGGCCATTAGATGCGGATCCAGTCCTGCATCTACATGCTCATCCATCATCTTGAGCGTGTTTCCGTAGGACTCTTTATATGGGGAATCTTCTTTTACTGGCGCGTGATAGCGACCTGAGGCTATATTAGTAGCAAAATCACCAGGTGCCACATTCGCCATGTGTATGTTGAAATTTTTAAGTTCCATTCTGTAGGCCTCTGTAAGAATTCCCAAAGCACTCTTACTGGCGCTGTATACGCCTCTATAAGGTAGGCCCATGTATCCTGCAATGGATGTGATATTTATTATTAGTCCAGACTGCTGTCTACGCATTTGAGGCAATGCAGCTTTTATAACATTTATAGGTCCAAAAAAATTGGTCTCGAAATTATTCTTGATCTCAATTTCTGGGATTTCCTCTATAGGACCTGTGATTCCTACACCTGCATTGTTTATTAGGATATCGATTCCTCCTGCTTCTGAAATGACCTTATTTACACAGGTCTCAATTACACCAGAATCAGTAACCTCCAAACCTATTATCGGGAATTTACTATCAAGATATTTTTCCGGATTCCTACTGGTGCCATACACAGTAAATCCTTTATCAGTTAGATACTCACCAATGGATTTTCCTATTCCGGATGAACCTCCAGTGATAAGAACGACTCTTGACATATGGACATTTTATTGAAGTTAGTTTCTCAAAAATACAATAATAAATAGGAAAGAAAGAGATACCAATTTAGTGATGAGATTCCTGCCTTCGCAGGAATACATTCAATCAACAAGCGCTTTTTCGCTACTCTTTAAAACCTTGGATTTCATGTACAAAAAATGGCAAGCTACCTACATCACACTGCTACGACCGTCGACCTTTGCTGCGTTCCCGCCCTGGAGGATTAAACAGGAGCTAGTTGTGTAGGACTTGCCGTTGCAAAGATACGTTAGTTTTAAATTTTTCACAATGATTTCATTATCTATTTAGAAATAAATACCTTGCCAAAAATTAACATGTACATGTCTTCATATAAACCCTTATTAATCTTGCTTTTAAGCTTATTCATAATCTCTTGCGGTAGTAATAATGGCCCTAAGAAAAGTGATTTCAATATAGTTACGAATGCTAAAGGAAATAATATGACCATTGGCGAAACACTTGATCTTTCGATTGCGAATCCAAAGAATCATGATGTGAAATCCGTAACCTATAAATTATCTGGCAAATCAATATCTGCTAATGAACTTCTAGATACCGAGAAGTTGGGTAAGCAAATTATTGAAGCCCTTGTTTCTTATGATGATAAGCAGGAAATAATAAAGCAGAACATTGTTATACTCAACAATGAAAAACCTAAAGTTTATAGCTATAAGATCATCAATGAATATCCTCATGATATTACATCGTATACACAAGGTCTCGAATTCTATAAAGGTCAGTTATATGAAAGTACGGGGCAATACAAAGAGTCCAAACTCCGAATTGTTGACTATAAAACAGGGAAACCTAAAAAAAATGTAAATCTTAGTGATACTTATTTTGCTGAAGGCATCACTATAGTTAATGATAAGGTCTATCAATTGACATGGCGAGAAAAAATTGGGTTCGTTTACAATGTCGAAACCTTGGAAAAGGAAAGCAGTTTTAAATACGGGCATAGTAAAGAAGGTTGGGGATTGGCGCACGACCCATCAGATAATACCATCTATCAATCTGACGGGACAGAATACATCTATGAATTGAGTCCTGAAACACTTACCGTCGATGATAAGATTCAAGTATACACCAATAAAGGTAAAATTGTCGGTATTAATGAGTTGGAATGGGTTGACGGAAAGATCTTTGCCAACCGGTATCAAAAGGACGGTGTGGCTATCATCAATGCACAAAACGGTGCTGTTGAAGGCGTTATTGATTTTTCGCCATTAAAGAAACTTGTAACCAAACACGACAAACTCGATGTCTTGAATGGTATCGCATACAACCCTGAAACCAAGACCCTTTTTGTAACCGGCAAGAAGTGGGACAAATTATTCGAGGTAGCAATACTTGAAAAGTAAACTATGCAAGTCTTCGAACAAACCATTACCGTAACACAAAACGACCTTGACGAACTCAATCATGTCAACAATGTGCGGTATGTGCAATGGATTAATGATGTCTCAAAAGCACATTGGTACAATAAAGCGACCCCAGATATGCTTAAATCTTATGTTTGGGTTGTTCTAAAACATCATATAGATTATAAAAATGCAGCTTTCTTTAATGATATGATAAAACTTAAAACCTATGTGATACTTACAAAAGGTGTCAAATCAATAAGAGTAGTAGAAATGTATAATGAGAATACAAATAAACTCCTCGTGAAATCTGAAACCAATTTTTGTTTGTTAACCAAAGCCACTCTAAAGCCAACGCGTATTCCTGAAGAAATTAGCAATTTGTTCAATTAAACTATAGAGAGATAATAAATCATAATTTCAAAAGTTATATTTTTAGCACTTAAAGTGCATTTATTTACCTTTACTGAATGAAAAAAAGCCTCTATTTTGTACTTACCCTTGTTTTTCTAATCTCTTGGAGTTCTTGTCGCAAGGAATTTGACCTTGCCCCAAGTACCGGAAACTTAGAATTCTCGAAGGACACAGTGTACCTAGACACTGTTTTTACTAATATTGGCTCTAGCACCTATAATCTTAAAGTATACAATAGAAGTAATAATGACCTTAGTATTCCAAGTGTCAGACTAGCATTAGGTGATGCTTCAGAATATCGCTTAAATGTTGATGGCATTCCAGGAAGGTCGTTTGAGGACGTTCAGGTGCTCGCTGAAGACAGCATATTCATATTCGTAGAAACTACCATTGACATTAATAACCTGCCCAATACGAATGGTGAATTCCTTTATACAGATGCCATAGAGTTTGATTCGGGTGGAAATCAGCAAAAAGTAGAATTGGTAACCCTAGTAAAAGATGCCACATTCATTTTTCCAGATCGCGATGGGTCTACAGGAATCATTGAAACCTTAACCCTAGATATAAATGGTGAATCGGTAGATACCGAAATACAAGGTCGTTATTTGGAAGATGATGAACTCAATTTTACCAATGAAAAACCTTATGTTATTTATGGATACGCTGCTGTTGGCGCTAATAAGACATTAACTTTCGATGCTGGTACTCGTGTTCATTTTCATGCAAATTCAGGACTTCTTGTAACCGATCAGGGAACTTTAAAAGTTAATGGTGAATTAAGCACTGACACTGAATTATTGGAAAATGAAGTCATTTTTGAAGGTGATCGTTTGGAACCCGGTTTTTCTGATGTGCCGGGACAATGGGGAACCATTTGGTTATTTCAAGGGAGTTTAGATAATGAAATTGAATATGCCACCATTAAAAATGCTACCGTGGGAATTGTGAGTGATAATGAACCAAATCCATTGACTACTGATAATAAATTAGTGGTTAGAAACACACAAATCTATAATTCTAGTAATTTTGGAATTTTGGCTAGGGCCACATCCATATTAGCCGAAAATATCGTCATCAATAATTCTGGCCAATCCTCCTTTGCAGGGACTTTAGGTGGTAAATACAATTTTACACATTGCACCATTACGAACTATTGGAACAACAGTTTTAGACAATTCCCTTCGCTCCTATTGAATAATTTCGTTCTAGATGAGAATAATAACGCAACTGTGAATGACCTAACAGAAGCCAACTTCACGAACTGCATCATTTATGGGAATGAGAATATTGAATTTCTGCTTGATCCGATTGAAGGTGCAGCATTCAATTTTAATTTTAATACAAGCTTATTAAGATTCAATGATCCCAATGGCAACTTTGATAGTAATCCTAATTATGATTTCTCGAACTCTACACTTTACAATAACATCATTACGGATGGGTCACCAGACTTCAAGGACTCAAGCCTGAACTTAATGATGATCGGTGAAGAATCTGCAGGAAATAACATTGGTGATGTCAATGCAGCTCTGCAAATACCTTTTGATCTATTGGGTGTTTCAAGAGTGACCTCTCCAGATATTGGAGCCTATCAAAGCATCGTTTTTGAGAACTAATCTTGTTTCTTCTGGTTTTTATAAAGTAATGAAGATCTAATAACCTCAATACTTGTTCCTCTCTTTTGTTAAAGAGAGGTGGATTTTTCCAAAAGAAAAATTCGGAGAGTTAGATAGTATATTAGAGCACAAAGTTTTAATAAAACTCCTCTTTCTTCTGATTTCTTATAAAAACAGAATTCATTCTCCTCTTAAATTTAAGAGGAGAATATGAACAAACTTATTCTATTTTCAGAAATTATTAAGCCACAACACTACTCGCAAACAAGGGTTTACCCTTCATCATCGCATTCACCTTATGACTAATAGCCTCTAACTTGGCTTCGTCTTCGTAATTCATAAGGGACTCATCTATCAATTCAACAATGGCTTCCATATCAGATTCCATAAGACCTCTAGTGGTTATCGCTGCTGTACCAACACGAATGCCAGAAGTCACAAATGGGCTCTTATCATCAAAAGGCACCATATTCTTGTTCACGGTGATCTCGGCGACACCTAAAGCATTCTCAGCATCTTTACCAGTAATGTTCTTGTTTCGTAGATCGATAAGCATCATGTGGTTATCTGTTCCTCCTGAAATGATATGATATCCTCTGTCCACGAATGCCTTGGCCATGGCTGCTGCATTTTTTTTAACCTGCAGCATATAGTGCATAAATTCATCTGTCAAGGCTTCACCAAATGCAATGGCCTTGGCAGCAATGACATGTTCTAATGGACCTCCTTGATTTCCTGGAAATACTGCCGAATCCAATAGTGATGACATTTTCTTCAAATTACCATTCTTTAATTTCAGTCCAAATGGGTTTTCAAAATCGGTCCCTATCATGATCATCCCACCACGCGGCCCACGAAGGGTTTTATGAGTTGTTGTTGTAACAATATGACAATGTTGTAATGGATCGTTCAAAATTCCTTTGGCTATAAGCCCTGCTGGATGCGATATATCTGCTAATAAAAGTGCACCTACCTTATCGGCCACTTCGCGGAAACGCTTGAAATCCATATCGCGAGAATATGCAGATGCCCCAGCAATGATCATTTGTGGTTTCTCTCTTGTGGCAATCTCTTCAAGTTTATCATAATCAATTGTACCTGTGCTCTTCTCTACACCATAGAAAACCGGATTGTAAAGTTTTCCAGAAAAATTCACTGGAGACCCATGCGTTAAATGGCCGCCATGAGACAGATCGAAGCCTAGAATCTTATCACCAGGTTTCAAACAAGCAGCAAAAACAGCTGTATTCGCCTGACTCCCTGAATGTGGTTGTACATTCGCCCATTCTGCACCAAATAAGGTCTTAGCACGTTCTATTGCCAGAGTTTCAACTTCATCGACCACGGCACAACCTCCATAATAGCGCTTACCCGGATAGCCTTCAGCATACTTATTGGTAAGTACTGAACCTGTAGCTTCCATCACTTGGTCACTAACAAAATTTTCAGATGCAATAAGCTCAATACCATTGAGTTGTCGCTCTTTTTCCGCTTGTATTAATTCGAATATTTGTTCGTCTCGTTGCATAAATTTTTCCTATAATTGAATATGTATCAAAAATAATGAATACATTAGTTTTATGTCACAAAAAATATATATTTACTTAGAAATTAATAACAACTAATCAACAATTTTATGCTTAAGAACTTTACTATAATAATACTATTGTTTTCATTTCTAATATCCTATTCTCAAGAACCAAGCATCGCATGGCAAAATTCCGTTGGAGGTACTATGAGTGATAGAGTTAGATCTATTTATCCAACTAATGACGGAGGTTGTATTGTTGGTGGAATCTCTCAATCAAGTATATCAGGAGACAAAAGCGAAAATCTTATTGGCGTTGAAGATTTTTGGGTTGTTAAATTGAATGCTATTGGTAATGTTGAATGGGAAAACACGATAGGTGGAACTGCGCAAGATCAATTGGAAGCAATCAAACAAACACCTGATAACGGTTATATTATTTCTGGGCGTTCAATATCGAGTGCCTCATCAGATAAATCAGAAAACCCGATAGGTAACTATGATTACTGGATCGTTAAATTGAATTCGTCAGGAACGATTCAATGGGAGAATACCATTGGAGGTTTCTCTTTGGATGAAGCTTCCGAAGTATTGGCATTAGATGATGGTACATACATAGTTGGTGGTTCTTCGGTTTCAAGCATAGGAGGTGATAAAACAGAAAACGGCATCGGTTCTTTTGATTATTGGGTCTTAAAATTAGATAATAGCGGTAACATAATATGGCAAAATACAATCGGCGGTGCTAGTTCCGATGCGCTGACTTCGATTGACGAAACTACTGATGGTGGTTTTATCTTAGGAGGAAATTCACAATCCGGTATTTCTGGAGACAAGACCGAAAGTTCTTATGGCCAAAACGATTATTGGATTGTTAAAATCGACGGTTTAGGTCAGGTACAATGGGACAAAACCTATGGTGGTTCAGAATCCGATTGGTGCGTCTCTGTAAAACAAACCAACGAAGGAGGCTATATACTCAGCGGTGGATCCTATTCAAGCATCTCTGGTAATAAAACTGAAAATACGAATGGTTCAATTGATTATTGGATTATTAAAACCGATTCAAATGGAGTTATCGAATGGCAAAATACCATTGGTGGTAGTGAACAAGATCATGACGTTTACACTATACAAACACCTGACGATCAATTCTTAAGTATTGGTGGGTCAAATTCTAATATTTCTGGCGATAAAGATGAGAATTCTGAAGGATCTTTTGATCTATGGCTTGTAAAATCGAATACTGATGGTAGTATTAATTGGCAAGAAACAATAGGAGGTATTAATCCTGAAACGATGTTCAAAGTTGATTTTCATGAAAGCTCGTCGTCATTATTTATAGCTAATTCATCTTTTTCAGGAATTTCCGGTGATAAAACCGAAGCGAATATTGGTAGTTTCGATTTCTGGGTAATGAAACTAGACGATGTAACATTAAGTAATGAAGAATTTAATTCAATATATAAGCTTTCATTGTATCCTAATCCCACATCTAAGGATTTGAACATCTTTTCAGAACAGCAATCGATTGATAAAATTTTAATCTATTCATTAAAAGGTTCTTTAATAGATCGTTTCTTGAATTTACGCACAAATAACTTTACTATTGATACCTCAAATTATAGTCAAGGTATCTATTTTGCTGAAATTATATCAGGAAATAGTACCACAACAAAAAAATTCATCAAAAAATAAAAACACATGCCTTTAACCGCAAATAATCCAGATCGTATTTCTTGGCTTCATGTCGGGAAGAATTCAGATTTTCCAATCCAGAACATCCCTTTTGGTGTTTTCTTGACGAGAGATGACATTATTACTATAGGAACTCGAATAGGAGACACTGCGGTGGATCTTGGAGCGTTGCATCAATTGGGCTATTTTGAAGGTATCCCTTTAACTGATGATATATTCCTTCAAGATACGTTGAACGATTTTATTGCTGATGGACGAAAGACATGGCGCCTGGTTCGTAATCGAATCGCTGAAATATTCGACAAGAACAATTCCACCTTGCAGAACAACAAGAAACATAAAGAAATTGTATTGTTCAGGTTAGATGAAATTGAAATGCAATTACCAGTACATATCGGTGATTTTACCGATTTTTATGCGAGCAGGGAACATGCCACCAATGTAGGCACTATGTTCCGAGGAAAAGATAACGCATTGATGCCGAATTGGTTGCATTTGCCAGTTGGGTATCACGGTAGGAGTTCATCAATCATCCCGTCAGGAATTCCTATTCATCGTCCGCAAGGCCAAACTATTCCTGCGGATTCAGAGACTCCGGTTTTCGGACCCTCTAAATTGGTTGATTTTGAACTAGAAATGGCATTTATTACGACAGACGCTAACGATCTAGGAGAACCGATACCAATTGAAGAAGCTGAAGAATACATTTTCGGATTGGTATTATTAAATGATTGGAGTGCACGGGATATGCAAAAATGGGAATATGTGCCATTGGGGCCTTTCTTAGCTAAGAGTTTTGCGTCAAGTATTTCGCCTTGGATCATTACTTTAGACGCTTTGGAACCTTTTAGGGTAGAAAGTCCAAAACCTGTGAAACCCCAATTACCTTATCTACAATACAAAGGCAAGAAAAGCTTTGATATACAGCTGGAAATGGCCATCCAACCCAAAAACGCCAAAGAAAAAGTAGTATGTAATTCCAATTTTAAATATATGTATTGGAACATGTCACAACAACTAGCACATCACACGTCTAATGGTTGTCCGGTTAATTCTGGCGATATGATGGGAAGCGGCACCATTTCAGGTCCAACACCCGATTCTTATGGATCCATGCTAGAATTGACTTGGCGTGGTGAAAACCCATTGAAAATGAAAGACGGAACAGAGCGAAAGTTCATTAATGACCACGATACTGTAATCATGCGTGGTCATTGTGAAAATGATGATGTGAGAATTGGATTTGGAGAGGTTTCTACGCAGTTACTACCAGTATTCGAGCCCAAAAAGAAAAAATAACCAGTTTACCTTTCAACGAAAAAATATTGAACTTTAACGAGTAAGGATTTCATTTTTACTACTTTGGCACCAATATTGGATTATTCCCCAAATAACCAAAACCTACGATTATGAAAAAACTATTACTTTTTTCGGCAGTGCTTATACTTCTCGCAGGATGCAGTAGCAAAAAGCAGATTGAACAGGAGCTCCATACTGGTAATTACGACCAGGCAGTCATTAGCGCATTGCGCCAATTACAATCTAAAAAAACGGCTAAGCGTAAATCTAAGTTCATTGGTATCTTAAAAGAAAGTTATATGAGGGTCACCGAGCGTGATCTTGATGATATATCGTTTCTTAAAAAGGACAACAATCCACAGAACTATGTTAGGATCCATAAGATGTATGCGACCCTTGATGCGAGACAGCGTGCCATTGAACCAGTATTACCGCTCTATGTCAATGGACGTGAGGTAACTTTCAAGTTCTACGATTACACATCTGATATAATAGATACTAAGAATAAAGCTTCGGTATATTTATATGCCAATGCCGAAAGACTTCTAGATTCATCTAATAAATTTGATATTCGGAAAGCATATCAAGATCTTGAATATTTGCATGGGATCAATCCAAACTATAAGAACACCTTGGGTTTAATGCAAATTGCGCTTGAAAAGGGAAGAGACTATGTCAAAGTTTCAATGCAAAATCAAACACATCAGATTATTCCAAGTGGATTAGAAGCGGATCTTTTGGATTTTGACACCTATGGATTGGATGATCTATGGACCGTTTATCATGCTCAAGCGGATACTGAAATTGATTACGATTACGTTATGCAATTGCAACTAAGACAAATAAACATCTCTCCAGAGAGAATCAATGAAAAACAAATCTTGAGAGAAAAAGAAATTGTTGATGGCTGGGAATATCAATTGGATACTGATGGGAACGTGATGAAAGATAGTCTTGGTAACGATATTAAGATCGATAAAATTGTAAATGTGAGAGCGCGATTGTTTGAGATTACTCAAACCAAGTCTGCACAAGTGATTGGTAAAGTGGTTTATAGTGACCTAAAAACAAACCAAGTGCTGGATACCTTTACAATAGATAGTGAATTTGTCTTCGAGAATCTATTTGCGAGAACCAGAGGTGACAGAAGAGCCTTAGATACCCAGGACAAACAACTGTTAAAACATCGAGAGGTCCCTTTTCCCAGTGACTCACAAATGGTCTATGATACTGGTGAAGACCTAAAATACAAACTGAAACAGATCATTAATGATCATAGTTTTAGGATTTAAAACAATAAAACTCCCATGAAAATAGGGAGTTTTTTTATTTAAGTATCGTACAGCCCCACCCCTACAATAATTGAAGTGAAAAAATAATAACCCTTCTCTTCACTGGAATAAATCATGTTATTGAAGATTCGAATATAAATCTGTATCTTTCAGTTGCTATTATATTCATATGAAGAAAAAGACGAAATTACTGGTCAGGGATGCTTTTCTATCCACTATTCTTTCCTGTATACTTTTTTTAATACTATCTATTGCATTCGTTAATATTCGCTTTTTTAATCCATTGCATAAAGCGTTTTCCGATTTTAGCTTTCTAGACATTTACTATTCCGAAAAACTTAGTGAGGACATTAAGGTGAATAATCAGATCATTTTAGTGAATATCAAGGATTACGATAGAAGTGTTATTGCATCTCTTTTGGAGGCTATTTTAAAAGAAAAACCAAAGGTTGTTGGCTTTGATATTATTTTAGAGGAACGACCTGAAAAAACAAAGTCAGATACATTATTAGCTAACTTATTAAGGAATAAAAAAGTAGTGACGTCTTTTGAAGTGAAAGATGAATCCGAAATCTATAGCGATCCCTTCTTTGAATCAAAGCATGAACCAGGCTATACCAATTTCAATTTTAATGACAAAACTACGGTCATTAGAGATTTTATTGGTATAAAAAAAATTGACCATAAGAAGAAAACCTCGTTAGCCACGAAAATTGCCAAAGAGTATCTAAAGAAAAAACAGTGGAAAAAATATAATTATGATGAGAAACTCACGAAAAATAAAATCATTAAATTTTCTGGTAACCAGGAAAAATTCACGACTCTAGATTTAGAAGATATATTATTGAACGATTCCTTACCTATATTAAAAAATAAGGTTGTAATTCTGGGGTATCTGGGAGCCACTAATAATCATTCTACCGACATCGTAGATAAATTTTTCACTCCCCTGAATACATATACAACAGGTAGAAGTGATGCTGATACTTTTGGTGTGGTCATTCATGCCAATATTGTAAATATGCTTATTAATAACGATTTAATTACCCAGGTGTCTGGTTTTTGGCTTTATTTAATTGTTTTTTTGTGCATGTACTTCTCAACAATGCTGTATATGAAGTTGAATAAAAAGTACAAAATCACGTATAGGACAAGAAAACAGACATATCAATTTATTTTCTCGATCACATTATTGATTCTAGTATTTTGGCTTTACAGTATAGACATCTCATTGAGCCCATTTCCAATAATTGTTGGTATTGTTCTTGCTGGAGGTTATTTTAAATATTTCAAGCACCTAACGCGATATATTAATACAAAACGAAAATGGAAAACCTATTTAAAATAAAAACATTATTGATCTTAATATTAGCGATTGCTAGTATTCAAGGCATGCAAAGTCAAAATGATTTATTTGTTTTTAGGTTTTCAGGGCAGCCTTTTATTAAGGTGAATGATTCTATCAGACCCCTTACCAAAGGCACAGCACTAAGTCAATCAACGTCTCTGATCATGAACAGGGATGACATCCTTCAATTCATCGATAAACAAGGCAATCTTTTCCAATTGGTCAGTACTGGGAAGTTTAGTCAGAAGGAATTATTAAAAATTCCTGCAATGAAAAACAACTCTTCAATTACTCAAAAGTCATTTTCTTGGCTATGGAAAGAGTTTACCAATAATATGGCTTTACGAAATAATAAAAGCGGTGTGGTTTATCGGGGTGATTATTTAAATTTAATAGGGCCCTTGAATAATGTAGATGTGTATTCTTCTGAAATTACCTTTGAATGGGAGGCCAAAGAAAATAAAAAGAACGCCTATTATTTCTTGTTACGAGACACCGAAACAAACATCGTAACTAAAATAGGAACAGTTACTAATAGTGTGACACTTTTTATTGACAATTCCCTTATTAAATATGGCAAGAGTTATGAATGGGCAGTTGTTGAAACAAAATTTCCCAGCCTCAAAAAATTAGAATTCAATAGATTTAACGTACGCACACAAAAAGATTTTGAGGAACTGGAAACAGAAATTGCGTCAATTTCAAGATTATTGAACGACATAGGTCTTGATGACCAAGAAATCAAGGATATAATGTGTGTCGATTTCAAGAAGTGTTTTAATTGATCATAACCCTATTCATTAATTATTTGGCAATTGTTCGACGATCTGCCATGTACTCAATCCAAGAAAATTACCTTGAAAGGATAAAATATTCTGTAAGATAAGTGGTGTATCCAATGTGCCTGCACCAGCAAATTGAGTTGCTCCGCTCATATCAACATCATAATTATTATAGCTAGTAACCTCCCAAGTTGGAATATTCAGGAAATTAGTTCCGTCATTTAGGATAAAAGCCAATAGGTTCGGTGTATCTAAAACTCCAGCACCTGCATATTGTATAACACCATCTCCATTGACATCTCCTGCCCACAAACCAAATACATTCGATGGCATTCCAGTAGTCGTCTGTGCATAACTACCAAAAGTAGTAACGCTACCGTCTGAAAAATTAACAATTGAAGGTAAACCATTAAAAGCAATTGTATTAAAGCTCAGTATTCCTAAATGATTTCTATGATTAATAGACACGTAATAATTACCAGAAGGAATGCCAAAAGTAAGTGGGGATAACCCATCAATGTCCACTACATCTCCATCTCGCTGCAATAATGCAGATTGTGAATCAAATATAATAGTATTATTATTTTGCTCTCGCAATTCAACCCAAACCCAATCTACGATGGCATCGGCCCCTGAAATGGCAAATACAGAAGGATCACAACTAATTTTATCGTCATATGGTGTTGTTAAAGGCAGATTTCCGGAAACTCTTAGGTCATCGCGCATTAGGCTTTCTTCCCCTGTATTTGGGCTCAATGCAGCTCCTTGAAGAAAAGCCTTAATCTGTAAATCACAATTAGCCGTTTCTGTGACAGTCACACTACTTGTATTCTTACAACCATTCGCAGGATCTCCTTGAGTATGAGTATAAAGATAAACACCTGCACCAGCTAGTGACGGACTCCAATCACCTCCAAGCACTGCTGACCCCTCCAAAGCTTCAAATAATTGCGTTTCATTTACTGTAGTACCTGGACAAATCTCTAATAGTCCATCATTGCCTGGATCTTCAGGTATTTCTAAATCGAATTCAATATCCTTAAAATCCGAGTTACATCCATTCTCGATAGTATACCTAAATCTAAAGGTATGTTGTCCCGCTCCTGTATTGGGAAAGTCTACATCGCCATCTTCATCGATTTGAGCAGCTAGCCTATCTGGATCAATAAGGACTCTGTCTATTTCTGACCAGTTTCCATTAGGAGTCTCGTTATTAAGGAATGTATACAAATTAATGCTGTAAGCCGAAGGTTCGCAAATACCTGGAATATTGGATTGTGGTGTTCCAGCCGAAACCGGTTCTTCAATAATGACTTGTACACTATTTGAAGATTCAGAAAAACAATTTGTCGCTGGATGTGTATATCTATATCCGCCTTCAGTAGTGATGGGAAATGACACGATAGCATCATTCTGATCTCTCCATTCGCCACCCGGATTTGCAACTTCAAACTGTGCAAGTGCAAAACGCAACTCCGACTCCGATAAAGTCGCACCTGAACACAAAGGTCTTACGTTATTCGCGCCATCTCCAACAGACAGCTTTACTTCCTCTTCTACAGTGACGGTTGATTGCCCTCCTGGATTACCTTCAAAATCAATGATTTCATAGGTGTAAACGCCAAGACCATTAAGAGGTTCTAAAAATGATCCTCTAGTGCTTGGGTTTCCGCCTAAGACATTAAACATATCAAACGTGGTGAAAGCTTGACCAGGACATATTAGTAAAACAGCATCAGAACCCGGTGTATCATCTCCATTGATTTCAATCGTCATAAAAGCAACAGCGTCCTCACAATTACCCAGAACGCGATATTCGAAACTATAAAAGTCTGGAGCACCTGCGCCATTGTTGGGGAAATCCACTTCGCCATCTTCAGATATGTTTACAGAATTACCGCCTGTTTGTACCCAAGTACCAGCATCTATCCTTGAAACAACATCTCTTGACCGTCCTGTAAACTGTTCCCTTATATCGTTTAAATTTTGTAATCCACTATCAGCTCCCGCTGAATCTACATCTGGTCCAGCATCAGGCGCATCAGAAATAGTGATCTCTACCTCAGCAGAAGACTCTACTGTGCACGTTGTTGCTGGATGTGTATAAGTGTATATTCCTGGACCTGGGTTTGATTCAGGATCAGGATTCCAAATACCACCTGGATCTGGGTTGCCTCCAAGTGCAAAAAACAGGTCATCCATAAACGCAAAACCATCACAAGTCTCAAAAACGCCATTAGTACCAGCTGAAAGTTGCGTTTGCGGCACAACTTCTACCATGGCTGACACGGCATCGCAGTATGTGCCAGGCCCATGTTCATAGGTATATGTACCATAGCCATCAATACTAGGAAGCCAAAACCCACCTGTATCAGGATTGCCTCTAAGAGCGTTGAAAAGATCACTCTCAGTGAAATTTGTATCACAGGCCGCCAACTGACCATTCTCACCCGGAGACAAAGGTGTTTCAATATTTATTTGAATATCTGCTTGATCCGGATTACAATAACCAAACGTTGTCTGAACGATGTATGTAAATTGATACAAGCCATCTGGCAATCCCGTAAGATCAACAACATCACTGTCAAAATCAATAAATAATCCATCTAGGCTTTCCCAAACACCAGATTCGCTTGGTGAAATTGTCAAGTAATTATTTAAGTTGACGATACCAGGATTTGGGCAGAAAAAATTATCAAAACTATCTTCTCCGGCATATTCGATGACATCTGTTTCGAGCGTAATAACTGCGGTATCCTCACACGCACCTGACCCATTAACTGTATAAATAAAATTGTAATCAAAAGCCGTCGTTATACTTGACAAATCAATTTCATCATTCGCCAAAATAGTCACTAAATTATTTTCGCTTTCCCATGCACCATTTGGCGTAGCATCAGCACTTATCAAAGTATTTAAATCTAAAATACCAGTATTATATCCAGCACAAGATATCCAACTAATATCTTTTCCTGCATAACAATCTTCATTAAAGATTCTCACCAAATCAAAAGCTACACCATCACCAACAACCGAGAAATCGGAACCAAAAGTCATTCTAAAAATGACATTACTTTGTCCAGCTAAATTTGATAGCCCATGACTTGCAAGAACCCACCCGGGAGAACCATTAAAACCAAATATCCCAGTCCATCCCAACTGCTGTCCGCCTGGGTTTCCAGAAATGGTATCATCATTATACCAATTATTAGGGTCTCCTAAAGCTCCTACATTCTGCCACGTCGCGCCCGAATCTGTAGAAGATTGCAAAGCGGCACCATCATATGAGAACTCACAATTCCAAAAAATACTCAAGCTAATTGATGGTGAACTCAAAGATGAAAAGTCAAAAACGGGACTTTCCACCCAACCATTTTCAAAATTCAAATAGTCAGCACTAAGATTCGTTACCCAAGCGTTTGTTCCTGAAGGCGCATAATTAATAAGGCTCTTCGCCGGGCTGCCTAGTGCCCAAGTGGTCGTTGTGCCCTGAGCGCTCCATCCTGCTGGACCAAACTCAAAATCCTCGACATAAGGATATGATATTATTTGTCCATAACTAAAGCCAAAGCCTAATAGTAGAGCAAAGAGTATTACTTTTTTAACTAGTGTAAAGGTCCTGATTTTCATACTTTATTATTTATAACTTCCAGATACGTAAATAACATTACTTATCTAAACAACACAAATGCCGCCCATTTTAATGGTTCGTCTGCATACTTCTTTTGCATAATTCGCTGTGTTGTATTAAAAGCTAATCTTATATTTTTTTTATTGGTAATCCATTCTGTATAGAACAGATTCATGAATTCTGCAGTTTCGTCATCAGGCACTTGCCAAAGACTCATGATCAAGTTATCTACACCTGCCATTTTAAAGGCGCGTTGCAGTCCGTAAACGCCCTCACTGCTGTCAATATCTCCCAAACCCGTTTCGCAGGCACTCAGCACAACAACATTAGTATTTCTCAAATCGAGGTTAGAAATTTCTAGAGCCGTTAGGATGCCGTCTTCATCTTCATTAGGGTTATTGCCATTTTTCCAAGCATAATTCGCACCAGCTAAGATTAAACCAGAACGCAACAAGGGGTCATCAGCCAACCTATATTGATCCTCCACACTCAAATCCATATTATATTGTGATTCAGTATTCAAGTTTTCGTAAAAGTATCCGTGTGTGGCAATATGTAAAACATTCGGGCTATTGCCGCTAATACTTTTAAAGTTCGATTCCGAAGCATTCATCGCCGTAAGTGTACTAAAACTTGTATTGCTTTGTGTGAATTTCTGTTCTAGGCTCTTTATTTCATTTAGTGTACCTGGTAAATAATCCCAGCTTTCTCCTCTGGTTTTCGTTCCTCTTAACCCGTCCAAATAATCTAATGATGCTGTTTCGAAATGAGATGCTTCATGCTCTTTTTTTAAAGTGTCTTTATAATCATATTCTATTCCACCTATAAACAAAGCACTATCAAAATTCGGCTCTTTTGAAATATCTGAAATGAGATTCGTACTACTCAGCTGAATTAAATCGTAATTACTTATTAGTGGTGCTCCATTTTTATGAACTGCTGCAAACGAAATTTGATTCAGTAGGCCGCTCGGAGAAAAGTAAATGCGTTTAACATCCTTCAAATGATCATGTAATGGCTCCCAAATCAAATCATAGAGCTTATTTGATGTATACAATTCATTTGGTGAAAGTTTATCTAAAATTTCCAACACCTGTGTCTCTTTGAACAAAGGCACGAATTCTGGATATTGAGAATTCTTAGTGTATACGTATGCAACATACATAATACTATCGGTAGACTTTCCACTATCATAATATCTGAAATTCGAAAACTCAATAGCGATATCGTTTTTCGTTAAATGATCTTGAACAGTGGTCCAATCTTTTAAGATATCAATGCTATCTGGAAAATTAGCATTATACAGTTTCACTAATTCTGTTTCCTTCAAATTTATAACATCGTGCAAACTATCTACATTCCTTGTTCTATCTTGTATTAACTGACTCAATAAGCGTGAGAGCTGTCGTTTTGAGGATTTGTATGAAATAACCTTATTATAAACCACACTGTCATTTAAAGTAGAAAGTTGACTGAAGATGTCTTTTGAATTATTCAATAAGAGTCCTTTAAGCATTAATTGATTATCCAAATTCATCGCATTCAAATCGCCTGGTTCTGAATTTATATCGATTGATATCGATTGCATACCATCAAAATTCTTGGTTACAGTTTTAAGAAATTGCTTTTTTTCTTTTTCACTTCTAAACTTAAAGACATCATCAATTTGTTCGACCACTATAGCATTTGAAGGCTTTAGCACAGAAATTGCTTTTTCCATATCATTTAGCCCGACATACGTCTGACTTAAACTAGTCAACATCTTACCATAAGTGGGATGAGAGTCACCAACCAAAATTTTGGTTTTCTTTGTTGCGTTCTGTATCAGCGGCAATGCATCTGTATAATTTTTCTTTTTGTTATAGGCAACGGCCAAGCTATTTTGCCAGCTAAAGTAATCTAAGGTTTCAGCGCGCCCGTTTTTCTCACTCAATACGAGATTCTTTTTCATTAACTGAATCGCTTCTAGATCTTTATTTAGTTCTAAAAGCACAAGTGCATAGTCGTTTAACTGATATCCATAACGCTTATGATTCTCATCGTTATTCTTGAGAAAAATATCGAGTGCCTCCTTAAATCTAATTTGTGCTTGATTCAAATCTCCTTTACTTCGATACATCTTGCCAACATTATTAACCAATTGCCCATACTTTGGATGCTCCTTTCCGTATTTCTTAGCCATATTTTTTAAGGCCGACTCATAGATCTCTTCAGCTTTTTTAAAATTTCCCAATTTGTTATATATATAAGCTAGGTTTTGAAGTCTTGTTGCATAGTAACGTGAATCTATATTGGTATCTTCCAAGGTTTCTTCTGTAAATTTCAGAGCTTTTTCGTAATCTCCTAACCACTCATACGCTTGTGCGAGATTATTGTTTGAACTAGCATAACCATTATTACCTTTTCCAACAATTTCTTTAACTTCTATATATAACGGAATTTCTTTCTGAGGCTCGTTTATATCATGATAAAGAAGGGCCATAGTATAAATCGCCACGGCATAGCCAATAGTTTTTTTGTCGTCATCTGAATACAAGGAAAGCACCTTCTCCTGAAGCGGCAGTGCTTTTTCATACTGACCCATATCTCTATAGACTTGACTTAACATGGTCAGGTTTTTAGGGTATTGCTTGGCAGTATCAGCTAAGGATTTAACAATTGTATTCGATATCTCTAGCGATGCTATCGCGTTATCAAACTGTCTTAGGTATTTATAAATTGACGATAATTCATATAGGATTTTCGCATATTCAATGGATTTTTCGCCGGACTGTTCTTTTGTAAGGTCTTCAGCTGTTTTCAAAGAAGTAAATGCCTTATCAAAATCGCCAATCCCTTTATAACTTAGCCCCTGCTCCCTAAATAACTCAGCTAATTTATCCTTATCTTCATTAGATGTCGAAACATTAATTGCCTCTTGGTATAACTCAGTGGCTTCTTTATACTTTCTTAAGCGCCTGTTTAGCTTAGCAAGCTCGATCACTGTGGATTTATATTTTAAATTTCCAGATTTAAACTTGTCCTGTGCAATATCATAAGCCTTACTCAGATAAGGCAAAGCACTTTTAATAGAATCAATTTTTACAAGTTCCAAACCCTTCTCATAATTGGTTTTCCAGGTATTGGAATCTGAAAGTTGTCCAGTTGCCGATATCGCATAGAAAAAAATTAACAAAAATGTAAAATTTTTGCAGAACCTAATAAAACTCATATTGATTAATAGCTTTTTATACCATTACATAAGAATCAAGAAATAGATAGGTTTTAGGGCTTTTTATGCATTTTTTTAAACAGAAATTAGTCAAATAGTCAATTCCATTTAAATAGCAACATTCTAATTTAGATATTAATTCTAGTATTGACAAAGAAAATCCATGATATACAATTCTTTGGGTTTATCCAATTAATTATATAACCTCTTTCAATATACTTTTGACCCAATCGTGAAAGTTTTGTCTTGTATTTGTGTTAGGAAATGGTTCAGTTGGTACCTCAAACATTTAAAAATTCACAAAGAGGCTTTTAACCATCTTGAGGTCAAAATATTAAAAGTCGCTCCTTGGGAATTGTTTTTTTGACTTCTTCAATATGTCTATTGAATTTATCAATTGCATAACCCTGGTCTTCAAACCTATCTTCAAATAATCTTGATTACTGATAATTAAATTTCATGAAAATTATAAGTCCTAGACCATTCTGCTGACTCTCCCGGAGCAATTGAGATAGAATGAAACAATTCTGGACAAATGACATGCTTCCATCCCCATAGATTTATTTTGTTGGTCTTGAAACTTCCAGTTTCACTTATCTTTAGTTGGCTTTTTATGTTTAACAGCTCCCATGAAGCATCTACATTTTTATTGCCTGTTAAATTGCTAAAAAAGAATTGGTCATCAAGTAATCCGTTAAATGAGATTTCGCTTTCACCTATCTCCACGCTATGGTCCGGATTAACATAATCATCAAATAATTCAGGGCTCATCTTGAAGGGGAATTTCAAAATATAATTCGATCCGATTAATTCATGGTCTATGGCAATAAAATTGTGATTGTATTCATTTGTTATAATAGGTTTTTCTCCATTATTACTTAAATCATAGGAAATTTTGAAATGGTCTTCAAAAAGTTCAATTTTCTTTTTCAAATAATAGGAATAACCGTTTACTTGCTTGGATTCACAATCCAATGTGATTTGATCTTGTTTTACTATTATTTTGAAATCGAGAGGCAAAATTTCATATTGCTTATTGAAGACATAGGAATTATCATCTTTTTTTAAAAGTCCAATGCCTATTTTATGAAACCAATCTCCTACATGCGCTTCATCGTATCCTAAAGCCGAATCAATGTCAAATTCATTGTAAAGACCTTTTCCAAAAATATGCTCATTGACATTATCGGTTCTTTCTGTTGTTGAAACATCAATGCCTTTAAATATGACCTTGGTTATTTTTCCGGTCCAATCAAATCGAGAAAACGAATATCCTTCTGTCGGGAGATCCACGATAAGCTCAAGAATATCGTTTTTTAAAATATGTGCCATTGAATTGACTATTAAATGAAATGAAGTTAACTATTTAGATTTGTTTACTTCTTTAATTAATGAAGTCCTTGATGTCCTTCACTTTCTGTAGATGAAAATCATTTTAAAACCTCCCTCAATATGCTTTTGACCCAATCGTGAAAATTTTGTCTTGTATTGGTGTTAGGAAATGGTTCAGTTGGTACCTCAACATTTAAAAATTCACAAAGAGGCTTATAGCCATCTTGAGGTCGAAATATTAAAAGTCGCTCCTTGGGAATTGTTTTTTTGACTTCTTCAATATGTCTATTGAATTTATCAATTGCATAACCCTTGTCTTCAAACCTATCTTCAAATAGTCTTTGCCAAATCGATTTCTCATTAAGTTTGATGATCTTGAACATATGTCTTGCCTTAGAAGAAAACGGCATTAAAAACAATAATTTTAATTTAAATTGAACACCTGGATCAAAACTAAATATGGTAGAAAGAGCACTAGCATGCCATTTTTCAGGGTCACGAACAGTCAAGATCACTTTGGATTCTGGATAATACGCCGCCAGCTCTTTATAATATAGTGATGGAGGAAAATCGACAGCGGATGAATAATTCTTAAATAACGAATCCCAATCAACTTGTTTTCCATCATAAGCATTTTGCCAATGAATCACATCACTCGGATTGCGAAATAGTGATACCATATGATAGCATTCACTAAAACCTATTTTTTC
>RCNB010000107.1_pt1 | contig 56784 bp, 50 predicted proteins | sample 2041321 | NCBI WGS metagenome assembly RCNB01 (sample SAMN09708232, study PRJNA481090) | Marine sediment metagenome, whole genome shotgun sequencing project.
ATAGCGCCACTGAAGTGGCTTGAGGACAGTATGCACGCCTTGAATTTGAACTTTTTACGAAACCGTCTAAATCTGACTTTTTACGATTTCATCAAGGTTGGGCATTGTGAATATCCTGCTGATTGAAATGAACCCTTTCGTCCCGCTTACACCCCCTATCTCACTGGGATACATTGCAGCCTTCCTTGAATCGAAGGGATTTACGGTAAAAATATTGATGATCGGGCAAGATACGCCCATCTCTAAGGTCAATCTTGATGAACTTATCAGGACCTTTCAACCTGCCCTGGTAGGACTTTCGGCCTATCAGAGAATCATGCTGTATGTTCTGGGATTAGCGAGATTAATAAAATCCGTAAACAGCAATATAAAGGTTGCCATTGGTGGGCCTCAGGCCACCTTTATGCCTTCAGAAGCTCTAGCCCAAATGCCTGATATCGACTATATCTGTCGGTCTTCGGGCGAGATAACGTTCTTTGGCGTTGCTCAGGCAATCAAAAACGGCGCCCCCTTTTCCAATCTTGCCGGCGTTAGTTACAGAAACGATAACAGCGATATCTTCGATACTCCAGCTGTAGAAGGCTTTTCTGATCTGGATTCGTATCCTTCACCATACCTAAATGATGTCTTTGACTATTCTACTATGAGAGAAGCCATTATGCTTACCTCCAGGGGATGCCCCCATAATTGCATATTTTGTTATACACCACATGCATTTGATCACAAGATAAACTTCCATTCTGTGGATAGGATTATTGAGGAGATTAGATGGCTTAATAAAAAGGGTGTTAGGCGCCTGTGGTTTGCTGATCCGAATATTTCCTACAAGTGGACTCGAATTGAGGAGCTTTTTGACAGGATCTTGACGGAGGAACTTGACACCCAGATATGGTTACAAACCCGTGCCGATCTTGTAAACACAGAGATGCTGAAGCTGATGAAGCGCGTAGGCGTGGATAGTATTGCCTTTGGTTTGGAATCCGCCTCAAAGCGGGTTTTATCAAAACTTGGCAAGCATATATCCATCGAAAAGATAGCCGAAGCCATAAAACTCGCCCAAAACCAAGCAATAGAGGTAGAGCTTTTCACTATATTCGGTCTTCCCTATGAAACCATGGATGATGCATTGCAAACCCTTGAATTTGTAAAGCAAAACAAAGTTAAGATAATGGGCAATACAAACTCCCAACAGATGCAGATCTATTTTGGCACAGACATCGCCCAACACTACGAGAACTACAGTATCCGCCCTTTGAACCCAAAACGCCCGCCTTATCTATCCATTGGGTGCCAATACGAGACCGCCCATATGGGTCCGGCAGAAATGAAAAAAATCCAAGGTCTATGGCGTGCCCAGTCCCTTGATAGGGGAAGGCGGATCGTGTCGTGAACGGATAGAAACAAATGAAAAAGGCTCCATTGCAAAACATATACGTGATGCTAGACCAACAGAATAAGGAACAGCTTGACATCCTTTGCCAGACATTGTCGGGGTTGTTGTCGCATGTAAACCTGACATCAAACCTTTATCTCGTCACAACGAGTCTCTCTGAAGGCATGCCCCAGGTTGAGCGCATTCAAAAGATTACAAGTCAGTTTCTCAAGGAAAATCTTTTCGTCAGGCTCTATATCCACTTTGCCCACAATGTATGTGTATCTTCAACAAAGGATGTAGATTACTACTATCAGTATTATTACCAGAGTTGGAAGCGATCGTCTTGGAGTTTTGACAAGGAAGGCTTTATGCACCAGGAAGTCCCAAGGCTTATGTTGCTCCCCATAATTATTGCGGAACAGGAAACTGAAAGCCCAGCCCTTGGAAGTCTTCTTCGTGCGCTAAAAGCGGCTTTTTTGTTGCCTAGCATATATCTTACCCCCGAGATGTTATCTCTAGCACAACACGAAGATATTACAAACGAGGCGGAAAAGATATACTATGGCCCCGCTACAACCGGTGATGTTGCCGGAATTGTCAGGGCCTTGTATTCCCAAAGCATTGTTGAAAATCTATCTGCCGATCTGGAAACCGGGACATTGACCATGGATGAATCGTGCACTCCCGGCCTTGTAATTTCAATGCGCGACGGCAAAATCTATGGCTCTTTGAATGCATTTCTCAATCAGGAGGTTTTGATAGATATTTTCCAAAATCCTGATGTCGACTCTCTAATAATCCGCTACCATGAGCACAGAAAATCTAATGGCCAACACCTTAAATGCAAGGAACAGGCGATTGAATCATTTGCAAATATTCCCCTGCCACCAGAAAAGGCTCACGAGATTGGAGCACTTCTCTACCATTTTGGGACCTTGCATCAAAAAGGACAAGATTTCATCAAGGCCACGAAGAGTTTTAGCAAATCGCTCAAACTCTCCCCAACTGAAGAGGCAAGCTCCATCCATTTCCAGCTAGGCCTTTGTTATAGAAACCTTGGTCTTTACGAACAGGCCCTTGAAGCATTCCAGAAGGCTGAAACCGCCTACGAAGACCGATACTATCTTCATTTCTATGCCGGGCTCTGTTACTATGAGAAGGGGGATTTGCATACAGCCCTTGAAAAGTTTACCAAGGCAATTGACATGAAACCGGAACGGGAAGATTCTGTCAGGATTCTTATCTATATGGGCACATGTTACAACAATCTCGGTAAATTCAATGACGCATTGGCGCCACTGGAAAGGGCAAAGGCTGTGGCCGGTAGCGTTAGGGAAATATATAGCATGCTCGGATTTTCCTATTTTCAACTTCACGACCATGACAGGGCAGTTGAAAATCTACAAATTGCCGTCAAATTGGACCCGAGTTCTGCTATGGATTATACCAGCCTCGGTGCCAACTACCGGGAAAAGGGCGACCTTGAAAAAGCTATTTCCATGTTCGAAAAAGCCCTGCAAATAGACCCTACCTTAACGGCTGCCACGGAAAACCTGGGAAGATTGAGAAATAATCTATGACTGAACAATTTCCGTCACTGGAAAGAGATCTGGGCTACAAATTTGAAAATACTGCCCTCCTTTCTGAGGCCATGTGTCATAGTTCCTATGTGAACGAACAACATGACCCCAGTCTCAAAGATAACGAGCGCTTTGAGTTTTTGGGAGATAGCGTCCTCGATCTCGTAATTACCCACATCCTGATGGATAATTTTCCGGAAACTTGCGAAGGAGACTTGTCAAGGATGAGGGCGCTCATCGTCAATGAATCCCAGTTAGCTGAAGCGGCATGTAAACTAAAGCTCGGCGATTACATTGTCCTGGGCAAAGGAGAGGCCTTGAGCCACGGGGAAAGAAAGATTTCAATCCTTGCTGATACATTTGAGGCGCTTATTGCGGCCGTATATATTGATGGTGGCTTCCACGCCGCCTTCAAGGTAATTGAGGAGCATTTTACCGAAGTTGTTTCTCATGTTGAAAAACGCCTGGCAGTAGAGGATTTCAAAAGCCAACTTCAAGAGTATGTGCAAGGCAGATTTAGGATTGTACCCCATTACGAAGTGGTTCGTGAAAGTGGTCCTGATCATGAAAAGACCTTTGAGGTCAGACTTAGTGTCAGCGATTTCTTGACCACCTACGGAACAGGCAAGAGTAAAAAAGCAGCAGAACAAGCCGCTGCATGTCTAGCCCTTGAACAAGTTCGGCAAGAGACTGAGTAGTGTCGCAGCTTCTCAATAACCACGGGTATGGATGCTTTTTCTGAAAGGCGATATCTTTGTCATTATTGCGGACTCTCGCAGTGGCCGGATATTGTGATTGACCCAAATGTCCTTATGAGATTGGCACGGGCTTGGCTAATCACAAAATATCCGGCCACACTCCTCGGCATAGTTGATATCGTTTGAAAGAAAAAGCCTCCATACCTGTGGTTTATATTAATCGTATAACCAGAACTGTTTGAGAACTTACATCGTGTCCCGCAAACCCTTTATTGTCCCTGTCTTTATCCCACACATAGGTTGTCCACATAGGTGTGTATTCTGCAACCAAAAATCAATAACCGGCAGCCGCAACGATAGGCCATCACCCGACCAGATAAAAGAGCAGATTAGTGAATTCCTCGGTTTTAAAGGGGACAATCGTGGTCGGGTAGAAGTGGCCTTCTACGGGGGAAATTTTCTAGGTCTTAACACTTCATACAGGCACTCGCTTCTGAAACAAGCCCAAGAGTTTGTCAATGCTGGCCGGATCGACTCTATCCGCTTTTCCACCAGACCCGATACTATCAGCAGCACTTCTTTGGAAGAATTAGCCCCCTATACGGTCGGAACAGTTGAAATAGGTCTTCAGTCCATGGATGACAAGGTGCTGACCATGAGCCGACGAGGCCATAGTGCAAACGCGACCATAAGGGCAGTTGAGATTCTACGAAACCGTGGCCTAAACGTTGGGCTTCAGATCATGCCGGGCCTTCCAGGGGACATGTTGCAATCTATCCTGGAAACGGGTAACAGCGTAGTTAAACTCAAGCCGGATTTTGTACGCATTTATCCCACAGTAGTAATCAGGGACACTGTCCTTGAAAAGTGGTATAATTCAGGAAAATTCCAACCCCTTTCTCTTGACGAGGCAGTAGATGTAACGAAAAGACTATATCTGCTCTTTGAGGGCCAAGGCATTTCAGTGATCCGCATAGGACTTCACGCCGGAAGCTCGTTGCTTGAACCTGGAAACATCGTGGCAGGACCATTTCATCCGGCATTTGGTCATCTGGTCCATTCGGCCGTCTTTTTCGATCTTGCAGCCCGGAAACTTGAAACACAAAACGACATAGCCAAAAGGGTCAAACTAATGGTTCATCCCAAAGATGTCTCAAAGGCCATCGGTTTAAAGAAAGAAAATATCAATCGTCTCATAGCACAGTTCGGCTTGGAGAAACTTTGTGTTGTGTCAGACCGAAAGATCCCTAGAGATACACTTAAAATCGCAAACTGGTAAAGATGAATGAAAAGATCTATTGCCATAATCGGATGCGGAACGGTAGGAACGGCGTTAGGAAAGCTCCTCGGTAAAGCCGGATATCACATCGCCGGTGTTTCCACTACAAGTCTTTCTACGGCAGCCAAGGCCGCACAGATTGTCGGCGCTAAACGATACTCTGATTCTCCATGGGAAATAAGCCGTGGCGTAGGTGTCGTCTTTGTAACAACTCCTGATGATGCAATTGAATCAACATGTAAAGCAATAGCGTCAAGAAAAGGGTTTGACAGGGAAACAGTCGTCATTCACTGCAGTGGCGCTCATCCTTCAACTATACTGGTTTCAGCTAAAGAGTGTGAAGCCTCAGTCGCATCCGTCCATCCGCTTCAAAGTTTTGCCTCGGCAAAAGAGGCAGAAAGGCTTGTGCCCGGCTCTTATTTTACTGTTGAAGGGGACAAGACCGCAGTCGGCATTGCCAAACAATTGGTAAAAGATCTGGGCGGTATTGTCCTGGAAATCACACCGGCTGCAAAAGCACTTTATCATGCAGCGGCTGTAGCGGCCTCCAATTATCTTGTAGTCGTTATGAATCTTGCCCTCGAGTTGAACCGTGCGGCGGGGATATCTCCTGACATATCTTTCAAGGCATTACTTCCCCTAATAAGAGGTACTGTGGAAAACATTGGCGCCAAAGGGATACCTCAAGCCCTTACAGGTCCTATCGCCCGTGGCGATGTTAACACAGTAGCAGACCATATCAAGGCAATGGAAGAAAACATACCCCAATTCCTTGATATATATAAGACCCTGGGCAGGCATGCCGTTGATCTTGCCATAGAAAAAGGGACACTTTCTGAAATGGCTGCAAAAAAACTCATCCGTCTCTTGGAATCAAGGTAAGCACACCCATCCCCCCAGTGCCCATTATTTGATAAGCTATTCGTGGATAGACACTTACTGGTCAAAAAGGTAAAAAGCATGGCAAGGGCATTGGTGGCTGATCCCACACTCCCCAAAAAGGCCCAATCCGGCAAGGTGGACGATATCATAAGGTATGTTTGCTGTCTGGAAGACTGTGTTGAAAAAGGTGTTCCTGGAATAGGAAGGTGCTATACGGTAAATCCCTTTGCAGGGCTTGAGCACGTGTGGAAGGTCTTGCCTGTATCAGAGAAAAAGAACATTTTGGTAGTTGGCGATGGTCCAAGCGGGATGCAGGCTGCTGTAATAGCAAAACAAAGAGGGCACGACGTGGAACTGTGGGAGCGCTCCCATGAACTCGGGGGGCAGGCAAGACTCGCAAACATTGCCCCTTTCAAGGAAGAGATGTCAGAGGTGTTGCGATATCTAAAACACTTGCTTAAAAAGGCCGGCGTAAAAGTCCGACTGGAACATGAGGCGACTGATTCTAAGATAATCGCCCGTGGTGCAGACGTGGTTGTTATTGCCACAGGTTCCCATCCAGGAAGTCTTTCCCTTCCAGGCATCGATTCTGAGTCAGTAGTGCAGGCCCAAAAGGTCTACGAGAAAGGAGGCATTGACGGTCAGAGCATAGTCATTGTTGGAGGAGGCGATATTGGTTGTGAGACCGCCGATTGGCTCGCTGGAGAGCAAAGAAAGGTAACTATTGTAGAGATCTTGCCAAAAGTGGCTTCAAAGATGAAAAAGATCCCCAGGGGGCGGCTTCTGTCGAGGCTCAAGAAAAAGGGGGTTGCCATTCATACCGAGACTGAGATTACCTCTGTTAGAGAAGGCTTTGTACAACTCAGGAAGAAAGATGATGGGGACTTTGACCTGAAAGCAGACAAGGTGATCCTGGCCGTTAATCCGGAAGCTGAATACACTCTCGTTGATAGTCTTAAAGGCACGGTTGGCAACGTAATCGCCATCGGTGACGCAGCATCACCCGGAAACATTGGTTCTGCTTTAAGAAACGCTACCGAGGTGGCGCTTCGGTTATAAGTATGATTAATCGTATAACTCGTACTTTTTGAGAACTTACTCACGTCCCAGATGGATGCCGGTTTGATCTTTTTCAGCCAAGATACGACGAAGCTCACGATACGTAAAATACGGATCGTCATTTCTCAAGTAAGGAAGCAAGATCTTCTTTCTTCGAAGTGGATCCTTGGAGATCTTTGCAGAAATCTCGTCAGGCTCGTAAAGCTCGGCCTTCGCGATAGGCTGGCCAAAGGGATTGACTATTTCACTTCCACCCCAGAACCGATAGGGTCTTTCTTCGGGCGGTGGCGAAAAATCCTCGACTGGAGGTGTTCCGGACGGTTCGGGAGGTAAATATTCCCTTCGGTCTGGATAGGACTCCTCTCCAACACGGTTAGCGCATATATTGTAGATGCCGAATATGCGCGAATAAAACACATTAATGATCTGCCAGCTTTCAATATTGCTGAACTCATCTCCCATAGACCCTTGCGAGGAATTGAATACGGTAACAAACATGTCTGCTTTCTGTACCACACCCAGGTAAGGGAGTGAGGGGTGCCACAGGTCGTTGCAGATAAAAACTGCCACGCAGAAATCATGGAGCCGGAACACAGGAACCTGTTTTCCGGAAGCAAAGTACTTTCGTTCCTCAAACACGCCATAGTTGGGGAGATTCAGCTTCCGGTAGGCAAAAAGAATTTTCCCGTCCACCACAACAAGAGCAGAGTTATAGAAGTTCATGGACTTAGATTCTTCAATAAAACCAACCACGGCGGCCGTACCTTTTGTGGCCTTTGCCAAAGCCCTGATCTCTTTGGAATCCAACCTGAGTGAGGCTTCGTGATACCGTGGTCCGACAAAGTACCCCGTCAAGGCAAGTTCAGGAAAAACGACCAACTCAGCCCCGTTTTCTTTCCCTTGATGAATCTTGGAGATGACATCCTCCAGGTTGGCCTTGACATCAAACAAAACCGGACTCGTCTGATAGATGGTAACATTCATTTCTTGTTCCTTTCATCTGTTTGATCACACATTGGCCTTTCCATTCTTGACGACTTCACAAAAAGTGAGAGTATGAAAAAAGAAGACCTAACAATATGTCAATAGTATTTTTAAACCTGGTACGTCAAGAAGATAACAATGACAGGCAATTACGACGGGGGTGAAAAGGTTTTCGGAGCGGCAAGGCTTGTGCCTAATACAAAAAGGCCTTGCCCGTGTTTTTCAACGTATGGTCATCTCTCATGTAGTTAGCCTTGCTGCCGTTTCGCTTGATGGCCTCAAGGCCCTCAGGGTCATAGGACTCAAGCTCATAGTCAGAGGCCTGATCCGGACCGGTTTCTTCGCAAAGAACAATGTGTCTTTCCAATTTGGCTATCGAAAAAGAGATAAGCTCTTTTAGGAAACCAAAGCAATGACGCATTTGATGGAACCCGTATTTCTTCATCAGGGCATAGCCCTGGATTGCTTCTTCTTCTGCTCGCTTGTTCGGGCTTCCCTGGCTTGTCGTACAGGCAGTTTGGATGGAAGGAAGCCCCAATTTCTTGTTAACCTTTTCCGTAAGCAGGTTGGCCACATTATGAGAAACAAGCCCGAGGTCTACAGTGTAGTTCTTCTGGATGTTGGCAATGGAGGGAAGTCCGGCATGAACAACCATGGCGCCCGGATTTATCAGTTGGGCCAAGGTAATTCCGAATAGACCTTCGGCATGAGTCAGTGCAAGGAGGCCGGACATACAATAGGGGGCGGAAAGTCCTGCCATGGGCATAGTGGATACATATACAGGAATACCCTTCTTCACACAGGAAACAAAGGGGGCAATCATGGTGTCAATAACATTTAGCGGGGTATTGATTATGGAAAACTGTACAGTAATCTTTCCTCTACTCTCATGGACCTCTTTGGCTCGGGCAATACCTTCGTCGGTTACGGTAGCAACATATATCGGTTTGTCGCAGTGTTCGATAATGGTATCTATTACCTTGACCTCTTGTTTTCGGATCAAAACACCCCTTGCCATGAAGCTGATAACGTCTGCCTCATTGACAATGGTGGCAATCCGAGCCAAGTGTTTAACGGTGGGTTCTACCAGCTCACCATTTTCATCGTCGTAGACGAAAGGAGCTGTTCCCCCAACGCCAAAGGAGTTTTCCGGTATCCAGTACTGGTCTCTTTTGGGCGCCATTCCTAAGGCCTGCTCCACCAGGGGAGAAAGGACGTGAATGTGTCCCGTAGATTCATCAAATGCAGCCATCCCGGTTTCTTCAAATATCTGCCTTGCTTCAGGAGATGTGCACTTAACCCCTACTTCCTCCAGGATTTGAAGTGCGTCCTGGTGCACCCTTTCCAAAAGATCGCTCTTTTCTATATCCATAACTAAACCGTTACCCGCATCCCATCATAGGCAAAACGAATGTTGTCAACTTCCTTTTCCAACGCCACATAGTCATCATGGCTTCTATTCCAGTATTCTTCAAGATGGACAAACAGGGTCTGACCGGCCTGAAGCCTTTTAGCCAAGGCTATGGTTTCCTCAAAGGTATAAAGCGTTGTCCTGGAAACATGGTCTTTGCCGTAATTAAAATCATACTTGAGCCCGTCTTCAAAGATCCCCGGTTGTATCACCAGCAAGTCAGCCCCATACACCTCGCTTCTTTCTTCCGGGAATGGCTTGATATCACAGGGCGCATACACTATCTTCCGTCCTTGCTTTTCAATCACGTATATGAATGAGATCCGGGAACCATGATCCACAGAAATGGCCGTAATCTTCACATCTCCAATTCTCATTGTATTTTGAAAAGAGGCACGTCTAACAAAACCTTGCTGCTCATAAAAATCTATCAGTGAACCATAGATAGATCGAATATTGCCCAAGCGCTCATCCAACTCATCAGGCAGCGTCAGATTGATGTGCCGGCCGGAATAGGCCTCCCATGTACGGAAATCGATTGTTGTTTGCTCTACGACACGAAATCCTTCCACGTGATCCGGATCCAAGTGTGTAAAGAGAAGATGATCAATCTGCCCAATATGGGATCGGTTCAACTGTTGGCTTATCTCGGCCGGTGTGTCAATAAGCAGGTTTTCATCGTGGATGAAGGCAGACGGGCCTGTCCTTGCGTAGGGGGCCCCTTTTATCCTTGCCTCTTTACAAACATCGCATTGACAGAGTGGTTTGGGGATAGCCATACACCCCCCTGATCCGAGAATAGTAAGTTCCACTAAACCATACCCCCTTAGCTCCACGGAAAAGGACTGTGCGAAACAGGATGAAGCTTGCCCTTGGCATAACGATCAAATCTGAACGGTTTGAGCAAGGCCTGTTCTTCTCCAAGGATTTCTTTTGCCACAAGCTTGCCTATACCTAACAGCTTATAACCATGATTCGAATCAAGAATCATGAAGCAATTCTGTTTGAACACGTCAAAAATGGGGAAATTATCCGGTGTAAAGGCGCCAATCCCACCAGAGGGCTCATTCTTGTAGTCCTTGTATCTATCTTCGTACCTCTTCTGGCAGTGTGCCAGCGCTGATGTCCACATATGAACGAACTCCGGTGTTACAGTAAAGTCGGGAGAATCAATACCGTAAGGATCTACGCTTACATCACCTTTTACTATGTATGGGGCGGCTCCACCTTGAACGCCTCCAAAATGAAAGTCAGGCTTATAATAAATGCCCCACATCTTTTCTGTTATCAAAGAGCCGTCCTCGCTGGAATAAAGAGGTGCATCACTGTCCACATGAATTACAGGTGGCATTTTCCCATCGTTTTTCATGGCATATTCCGGCGGCACACCAAGGGTACCCTCTACAAGGCACCAGTATGTCCACATCTGGACACCCTTGTGAAGCTTGCCATCTTTGCCCTTTACATCGATCTCATTGGGAAGGGCGAGCATATCCCAAAAGCCCTTGGCCCAGGGACCTGCCCCGATGATCACCCATTCGCATTCGATGTCACCCTTTGCAGTCTCAACGGCAGTTACGGCATCGTTATCTGTCTTTAGACCGGTAACCTCAACACCCGTTATTATCCTTACACCTTCTGCTTCCGCCTTGTCCGCAAGCCGGTAGAGTGACTTTGTGTTGTGGGCATAGCCCCCCTTTTTTTCATGCAAAACAGAGGTAATGTTCTTCGCCTGCCAGTCATGAAAGATGTTTTCTTTCATGTACTTCATGCAGTCATTTTCCCCTTCAATAAATACTGACTCGTAACCGATCTGGTTTTGTTGCTTGTGGATTTCAGCCACATCAGTATGCATTACTTCAGGCGATATTTGCATATAACCTACGGGATGGTAGCCATACCCTTCGGCATCTTCTTCCCACAGCGCCACGCTGTGGGCCATGAGTTCCCGCATGGCCGGCTGAAAGTAGTTGTTCCGTATAACACCACAGGCAATACCGGAAGCACCGGCGCCAATCGCCCCTTTATCGATTACCAAGACATCTTTCCCGGAACCGGCCTTTTTTGCCTTAAGCTCTAAGGCCAGATGCCAGGCGGTGCTCAATCCGTGGATACCGGCACCAATAATTACGTATTTAGCATTTGCCGGAAATGACATAACTTCACCTCATTACATTTATGGAAGAAAACTACTTAAACGGATCCCACCGAATCGTCTGTTTTTCATAGGAAGGTGGAAAAAGGCGCAGGAACTCGTCATAGTAGTAAAGCTCCTTAAACGAAGCAAAGGGCAAACCATATGCGGCTTTGGGTCTTTGCTTGATTTCTTCCGGATCAATCTTTGCGGCTATGATGTCATCCATTACATCATCCATTCCTGTACCCATCGCAAACCTGAGTTTTTCACGGTTGGCGATCTTTTCCGGGAGTATGTCTCTGAATGCCTCCCTAAGGATGAACTTTTCCACCTGATTTTCTCCATAGATCTTCCAATTCATTGGAATCTCTTTGCTGAAAGCCACTATTCTTGGATCCAGAAAAGGGGTTCTGTAGACAACGCCGTTGGCTTTCCAACCGCGGTCCAGTCGCCTTAAGGCCGTATTATAGGAGATCTCCAGGAGCTTTTCGGCAAGCCGCTCCCTTTGCTCTTCACTTTTTACCTTCGGGTTCTTAAGGACCATGCGGTAACCGCCGAACAACTCGTCGGCCCCTTCCCCAACCATGACTAGATCGGAGTGTTTCTTGATCATCTTAGAAGTAAAATAATTTGAGATAATGCCCGATATGCAGTCTTCGTCAAAACTCTCCATGTACCACACGGCATCGGAAAGGAAGCCATTGATATCTTCATGAGTAATCCTGTAGATATGGTGCTCCAGGTCCAAGAATTCAGCCATTAGTTTTGCGTTTTCCAGATCCGGACCAGGGGCTCTATCTACAGTGCAAGTAAAGAGCTTTATGTCAGGATCAAAGTCTTTGGCTATGGCGGCGACAATGGAGCTATCCAGACCACCGCTCAAGGAAACCGCCTTTACACCGTTCATCCTCTTTTTTACGGCCTCTATCATAAGCACCCTGAGATTGTTGGCCGTCTCTTTCAGATCGTCACCTACTTTGGGGATTTCAGGAGAAAAGACCTCAAATTCCCTCATTCCCTTCTTGGTACTGTATATACACCCAGGCGGAAGTTCGTGAATATCGAACTGGACATGATCGATCAGGCCCTTCATCTCAGAACTCAAATAGAAGACGTTGTCACTTAAACCATAAAATAGGGGTCTGGCACCAACATGGTCTCGTACCAAGATAACCTCATCGTCTTTTTCCACAATGGCACAGGAAAAGCTTCCATCCAGCCGTGAAAAACACTTTTGCCCATACTTTTCGTAATACTCACTAAAAAGATCTATGTCACTTTGGCCCTCCGGCCTATCATTGTATAACTCCCCATCAAAGAGTATAAATGGCGCTTCTTCAAGGGCCGTACAATAGGTCTTTTGGGAAGTCAGATGTATCTCGTTGGCGCCCAGCGCTCCCCTGTCATCTCGCAGTGTACGTACAATGCTATGGTCCGGACCGCGATGTCGCATGAGCCTGAGCATCTTTCTTAAGTGTTGTGTAGTGTCACCTTCAATTTTTCCGTGCTGGGATACAATCCCCGCTATGCATGCCATTCTGTTACCTCCTTTGCTTGCTTGTTTTACAAAGAAATATTCACATTAAACCACGTTTGCCTCTTTCCCGTCATCTGCACTCGTTTCATATTCATGTTTTAGTCGACAAAAATCTTTCCCAGGTTGGCCGTTGTCAGGGAATCTTCCATGTACATGCCAATACCAATGCGCTGGATCGACTCCATACCCCTTTCGTCATAGACAGCGGACTCCACCTCCGGGGCATCGTCCGGAGTGACCTCTTCGGCATTCCGGATAGCTTGTTCCAATTTTCCTATGGAAAAGTCGATAAGATATCTAAGGAATGAAAAGGAATGTCGCATCATATGAAACCCATATTTCAGCCACAGGGCACGCCCCATTCTTGCATCCTTATAGGCCCGTTCCGTTGGGTGTTCTTCATGCGTGGTGCCCCCGCTTTGAAAGGTAGGGATATCCAGCATAAGATTGAGATGGCTCATAAGGATATTTAGGTAGTTGTGGCTGATAAGTCCGTAATTGGGATTATATTCTATTCTGGGATCTGCGATGGTCGGAAATCCCGCATGGACACAAATATTGCCCGGATTGAGCAACTGGGTAGTACTAATACCAAAAAGCACCTCCGCATGTGTCATGGCCAACACCCCGTTATAACAATAAGGTGCACTAATGCCTCCCATGGGCATGGCAGAGATAAACAGAGGAAGCCCTGCCTTGGCCACTTTCACAAAATGTTCTGAAAAGTTCTCATTCACCTGCAAGGGTGGCCGGGTGACGCAAAAGACGATCATGATATCTTTTCTCGTTTTGTAAATCTCAGTGGCCCTGGCCAACGCAGCGTCAGAGGTTACTGCAAAATAGAGCGGTTTGGAACAATGTTCGACCATAATACCCATCTGCTCAACTTCGTCCTTTAGCTTTACCCCTCTGCCCATACCGCCTATAATATTGCTTTTTTCGGCAATCTTTGCAATCTCTGCGACATGTTCCGCAGTAGGCATCGTGCCGCCCTGTCCAGTGTCATCATCATAGATATACGGTGCGGTCCCCCCAATAAAGAAGCTATTTAACGGCACAAAAAAATCAGAAATTTTCGGTACCTTGGAAAGACATCGTTCCACCAATGGACTCATCACATATACCCGGTCTTCATAGACTACAGCCAAGCCTTCCGCCTCAAGGCGCTGAAAGGCTTTCTGGATTTCCGGCTGTTTACAACCAACGCCGAGGTTTTCCAGTATCCACAAGGCATCTTGATGGACCTTGTGGAGCATATCCACAGTATCGTTACCCAACACGGACTTTGATTTTGCTACCTGTTCGTTGTTCACGTGTTTCTCCTTACCAAACTGTGGTTTGCTCAACCCCAAACAAAAACCCCGTTAGCCTCTGAGTCTCTTGGACTCTCGCACCAAAAGACCCTGCGTCTACCCAAAACAAACATCCATTAGGTAATAACGGAAAGGAAGCAAAAGAAGGGGATAAAAGAGAGTGACGATCTTAGAATGTTCGTGTCTTAGAATGTTTGTGTTATTTTTATATCATCTCAAATTATTTGTGTAGAAACATTATGCACATTCATTTAGAGTTGTCAAGGATTGTTTTCTTTTTGTTAATGCCACCAGCGCTAGACACCAACTATTTGATAGTATTGGTAGTTTAGATTTTTAGAAGCTACTCCACTTCCAGATCTTGGATATCCAACATACGGGTAAGCACATTGAGGCTTTCTACAACATTAGTAATTTCATCCTGAGGAAGTTTTTTAAGGCCCGCTACAATCTTATGGTGTAGAGGCGGAGGGGCGTTTTCAGCAAGCTTTCCACCCGCCTCGGTAAGCTCAATAGTAATCACACGGCGATCTGAAGATTTCCGAACCCTTGCCACAAGCCCCTTTTGTTCCAGGCGGTCAATAATACCGGTAACCGTACTTGACTTTACGACAATGAGCCTGGCGATCTGTGATGGGGGTAATGACCCGTTTTCGTAGAGGGTAACGAGGCAATTGAGTTGTGGAGCGCTTACCTTATATTCCCTGTTGAGTTCCTTTGTGAAAAGGTCATTAGCCTGAATCAGTCTGCGGATTTGGTAAATAATCTCCTTAATCCTGTCTCCCGGTACATTGGAAACAGTCTCATTGGGAACAAGCTCATTTTGTGAATCGGTTTTAACACCATTTAACATTGCAATTTCCAACCCGGACAAATTCAACAACAATAATTAGAGCAATAGATTTTTGTACTTCAAGCAAACTCGCAAGGCAAGATGTTTTTCTAGAAACTTTTTCCCAGAAAGAAAAATGGCCTGATCCTGTCCGCAAAAGCTAACAAAATCAGGCCATTAAAAACCTAGTCGCATTCCAAGACTCACAGACTCGTAATTCGCAAAACGACTTTTTGCGAGTCCATCAATACTAAATGTAGAAATCTTGCCTACGCAAGCAGGTCAATCAACATTTCCGTCATTTCGTCCCAAGTCTTTATCGTCTGAAGATTGGCACTATAGCCGTGATGGGACGTAATAAGATTTACGACCTCTTCCTCCAAAGCTACATTGGAGGTTTCTCGAGTCTCCCCACTGCCATCGCCGGCACTCACAATTGAACCAGGCGTATCAATTTGGCTTATTGTTACTTTGACACCTGAAGGCTGACCTTCTTCAAGCACAGCCCGGCTCTTTTTAAAGCCGTCTGTGTTCATATTGGCAACATTGTTGGCCGTAACCTCAATCTTTTGCCCGAAGGCCTTTAGGCCTGAAATGGCAGTCTTGGCTGGATCTATCATGACACCTCCTTCATTTAGTAACGCTGATTACGCTGATTAATTTCTGGATGGAAACTAGCCCAGAAGATCAACAATATGCCCCTCCCTTGAATCGGAACCTGGCATATCTTGTGAATAGGATTTTTCCTGCGAATTGGACTCTTCGAACATATTTTCAGGTTTGTCCGAGGGATTAACTTTTCCTTCGACAACATCCCTTGTTGTCTCCTGTGGTTGTTCGACCTGCCCCTGAACTGCATGTAGATTGCCTTGATTTGCATTTGTAAGTGTTGCCATACCTTCAATCATTGTTCTCCTCCTCCTTATATAGAACTACGATGTTTCTACCGGCAAAAGAAAAAGCCCATCCTCTTTAGCAAAGACTGGGCTTCATCACAAATTCTGTCCGGCGTTCGGGCAACCCCGCTATCCCATTTTTGACGGGATCGGAGGCTTTGCGTCCCACTCTCGCGAGAGGTTTGCCTTTTTCTAAACCTTTATTACTTGTATTTCTTATCGGCAGAAAAGAGAAAAAACTGCAGTTTTTTTTGGATCATTTGTGGCAAGATTCTTGCAACTGCCTGAATACTAGAAAAAAGTGCTTACTTCAAAGTGCCCACAAACCATAAGGAGGCAAGTGAAAATAAGTTGTACAGATTGCGCCACAATTATGTTTGTTTTCAAGGCGCGGTAAGACGCGCTTAACACGTTATGTAAGCCTTGACGCAACACAGAAAACAGACATAAGGGCAAGCAAGATGAATAAGATATTTTTACTTGACGACTAAGGAGTAGACCATGACGAGAAAACGACGAAAAACGACAGAACGACGAAGACACCAGCGGTTCAAGGTCCAAGAAGATGCCTTTGCTATGGTTACACCTCTTTCAGCCAAGCGCGGAGAGATTTTAGATGTAAGCAAGGGAGGCCTTGCCTTGCATTATGTCCCTGGTAAAGAAAAAACAAAAATATCTATTGAAATAGACTTGTTCTTGCATATATTCTCAAGAGATATTAACTTCTGCCTACTCAGGCTGCCAATAAGGACCATTTCGGATGTCCAAACAGAAGACGAAGTGTCAGACGAAGGCAAACGGCGGCGCAGTGTGGAATTTGGCGCCTTATCACAAGGCCAAGAAGATCAACTAAAATACTTTATTGATAATTACACCATTAAACTGGAAGCTTGCAGAATTTGATTCCTAATGGGAGGTAGTCGTTTATGAAAGTCAAAGGTGGCAATGAAATTGCCAAGTACCTCAGCAATCGGGCTTTGGCGAAGACCGGCAAACTAACTGAAAAGGATCCCTTGCGAAAAAACGACTTAAGTAAAGACGCGGCAACCACAGTTGTCAACCTTTCACAAAGATCAAAGGAAGTCCTAAAGGCTCAACAGGTCATAAAATCCACGACAAACATTCGTGCAGAGAAGGTTCAAGCCATCAAAGAAAGGGTTGAGGAAGGAAGCTATCAGATCGATCATGACAAAATAGCGGAAAAGATGCTCAAATCTTTATCTTAACTTGACTTTGCCCTAATTGTACAAAGGCCTTTATGCCCCTTTCAGCTCAGAGTTCCCATAATCCTTTTTTTTCTTGACTAATGCAGACAGATTTACGTTAATCTCCCGCAGATTTTGAGCAGCTCACAATATCTTAAATTCTCAATAAGGTTATTGCCAGCAAATGAAGTCTTCCGGAAAGGTCAGAAAACTTGCTCCCTCCGAACGTTTGGAGGCAACCAGCCAATTGGCCGGCGAGATTGCCCACGAACTCAACACTCCCCTGGGCGGCATTCTAATGTACAGCCATCTTCTCCTCGATGACATGGCTAAAAGCGATCCACATATGGAAAATATCATAAAGATAAACAAACTTGCCCATAGGTGCAGGATGATTGTAGAGGGACTGCTCAGTTTTGCTCACCAAGAAACCCCTCTTCTAAAGGAAGTTCAAGTCAATCAAATTCTCCATGATGTGCTTGGTTTTATGGAAGATCATGTCCTTTTGAAGAATATTGCCATCCATGTAGATTTTGAGCCGGCACTTCCCAGAATAAAAGGGCAAGAAAACAAGCTGGAACAGGTCTTCATTAATCTCATGGTAAATGCCGCACAGTCTGTGGACGGAAACGGTAGCTTGACCTTGCGCACGAGATTTAACGCAGAGACCAATTTGGTCAGTATCGAAATCGCTGATACTGGTTGTGGCATAGACAAGAAACATCTTGACAAGATTTTTGAACCCTTTTTCACTACCAAAGAAAAGAGAAAGGGCACCGGCTTGGGTCTTTCCATCTGCCACGGTATCATAGAACAACACAAAGGAACCTTTTCTGTGGAAAGCTCCAAGGGAAATGGTTCGGTATTTACTATCTTCCTGCCAATATCCCCAGAAGATACTGATCAGCAGCCGACAACACAGATCAAGAAATAGGTAATACAGGTCTCGACAAGATCCGATGAAAAACAATTATAACATCCTGGTTATTGACGACGACTCATTCATGCGTGACGCCTGTTATCAGGCCCTTACAAAAGATAGCCACTCTGTTTCATTGGCAAAAAACGGCCGAGAGGGCTTGGCCTTGATTGAAAAATCCTTATTTGATCTCATCCTGCTCGACCTTAAGTTGCCACGAGAAGACGGGCTGTTTGTTCTGGCAGAAATCAAAGATATCGATCCTGAGGCAGTCGTTGTCATGATTTCAGGGCACGGTGCCATTGAAGCAGCCGTTCAAGCAATAAAACTCGGTGCCTTTGATTTCATTGCCAAACCTTTTACTCCTGAAGAACTGCTCCATTTGGTCAAACGTGTGGTAAAAAAACGACGTCTTCCACAAGAAGCTATTGACCTTGGTAATGGGACAGCCCAACAGCTCAAACCCAAAGAGATCATCAGTCAAAGCCCTGGCATGGCAAAGGTCAAAGAGATGATTGCCATGGTAGCCCCCACTGACAGTACAGTATTGCTTCAGGGAGAAAGTGGAACTGGCAAAGGTCTCGTTGCACACAACCTGCATGAAATGAGTAAGCGACTAGGGTGTCCTTTCATATCTGTCGACTGTGGCTCATTAGTGAAGACCTTGTTTGAAAGTGAGCTCTTTGGTCATGCCAAAGGTGCTTTCACGGGAGCTGAGACAACACAACAGGGTAAATTTGAACTGGCCCATGGGGGAACCCTCTTCTTTGATGAAATATCAAACATAAGCCTGGACATTCAGGCCAAGCTACTCAAGGCAGTAGAAGAAAAAAGGGTGTCAAAGGTAGGAGATCACAGAGTAATCAAAGTCAATGTCCGCATTATATCGGCCACAAATCGCAACCTTCAAGAAACCATCGCCAAAGGGCTCTTTCGAGAAGATCTCTTTTATCGGCTCAATGTGGTCTCAATCTATATTCCGCCCCTCAGAGACCGTAAAGAGGACATCCCTTTGCTCGTTGATCATTTCCTGGAAATCTTCATGCGACAACTGGGGAAAAAGGTTGAAGGGTTTTCCCCGAATGCCATGAAAGCACTTACAAAATACAGTTGGCCTGGAAATGTGCGCGAACTGGAAAATACCATTGAAAGGCTACTGATCTTTGTACAGGGTAAGACCATAACTACCCAAGATTTAGTCTATTCCAATACAGTCCTCTCTCAGGTGGTAAGCTCAGAACCAATCCGCCTTGAGGAAATAGAGCGTGAACATATTGCGAAGATACTGACTAGCGTAGACTGGAATAAAACAAAGGCTGCACATCTGCTTGGCATTGACCGAAAAACACTCAGAATAAAATTAAAGAGATATCAAATCCCCCTGCCTCCCACCTGATGATATCTTCTAATCTGAAAGACCCTTTCTAGCCTTTGCTTTTTCAATAAGTTCAACCAGCGTTGTCATCTTGTCCTTTGCTCTTTGATTAAAACACCGGTTCCATTGTTTTTGGGTAAGCTTGCCTCTAAGATAATCCTCTACAGGAAAGTGGCGTTGCCAGCACAGGTTTACTCGTGGACAAGGAAGGTCACCTTCCTCCTTCTTACAGTAGGCAAAAGTGACCTCCCCTCCCAATTTTGGACATCTTATTTCCAAATGATCATACATTCCATCATCACGGCTTTGGGAAACCCTCTATAGATTTCAGAGCCCTGGCAACATCGGCTTCGGACATTTCATATTGCACAAGCTTGCCTGAAAGATAGGCGTCATAGGCGGCAAGGTCTACCAAACCGTGACCACTCCAGTTAAACAAGATCACCTTTTCTTTGCCCTCTTCCTTGGCAATATTCGCCTCATGAACAACTGCCGCAATGGCATGGTTTGTTTCCGGCGCCGGAATAAATCCCTCGCTACGGGCCCATTTAACACCAGCGTCAAAGGTTTGTATTTGATCATAGGCACGGACTCCCATAATCTGTTCCTTGACCAAGTGACTGATAATGGGAGCCATACCATGATACCTCAAGCCCCCTGCATGGATCGGCGCAGGCACAAAATCATGGCCAAGTGTATACATAGGCAATAGTGGAGTCGTCTGAGCGGTATCACCAAAATCGTACGCAAAGGGACCTCGAGTCATAGTTGGACAAGACGTAGGTTCTGCTGCCACAATGGAAACATCCTTACCATGAATCTTATCCCGAACGAAAGGCAGACAGAGCCCTGCAAAATTGCTCCCGCCGCCAGTACAACCCAACACCACGTCCGGATATACGCCAAGCTTTTCAAGCTGTTTTTGTGCTTCCAATCCAATGATTGTCTGATGCAACAATACATGGTTTAAGACACTTCCCAGGGAATAACGGGCATCGGGATCACCAACAGCATCTTCAATAGCTTCACTAATGGCTATGCCTAGACTACCAGGAGAATCCGGGGTTTCAGCCAGTATCTTTTTCCCTGCCTCCGTTTTGTCGCTAGGACTCGGAATGCAGTTGGCGCCCCATACCTTCATCATCAACCCCCTGAAAGGCTTCTGCTCATAGCTGACCCTGACCATAAACACCCTGCATTCAAGACCAAACATCTGGCATGCCATACTTAGCGCACTACCCCACTGACCCGCACCGGTCTCCGTAGAAAGGCGCTTTATGCCAAAGGCCTTGTTGTAGTAGGCTTGGGCAACTGCCGTATTAGGTTTGTGGGACCCTGGAGGGCTTACACCCTCGTTCTTGTAATAGATCTTCACCGGGGCATCGAGTATCTTCTCGAATCCATGGGCGCGGTAAAGCGGGGTCGGACGCCACAACGTATAGACATCCAAGACCTCTTCCGGGATGTCTATCCAACGTTCCGTACTCACTTCTTGTTCAATCAGATTCATCGGGAATACGGGCGCCAAGTCATCAGGCCCCACGGGCAGCCCCGTACCGGGATGAAGAGGCGGACTCATGGGAGTGGGCATGTCAGCCAGGATATTGTACCATTGTCTGGGCATCTCACTTTCATCCAAAAACACCTTCGTCTTTTTCATAGTCTTTCCTCCTTTAAGCTATTAAAAAAGCCAAGAGTCAAAACCCATGGCTTTTTGTCATCAACAGCCATGGGTAGGTTTTCTTGCCCACAGCTCATTTCCATCTTGTTCGAAATAAAGCACATGTGGGCAGGCTATAATATTACCTGCCAGTAAAAGATCTTTTGTACGACATCAGATTTCATGGAAATACCATATATTACATAAGGATGGGATTTCATAACAAACAAAGATGGACATGTCAAGATTTTAAGGCATCGTCACTTTGCTTTATCCATTTTACAAAACAACTCTGTTTTGGTAGAAATGTGGTGAATCACTTTGAAATTTTAGGAGGATCAGCAATTGTGCTCGGTATACGCAAAATCGAAGCCTAAATTAGGGGTGTGGTTTTATTGTCTTGCAACATTTCTTCTTGTCATATCGGCTTGCGCACCCTCAGCCTTGTACAAAAAGAAGAAACCCTCGCCATCTCCTGAAACTGTCCGAGCCATGAAACGTTTTGAGATGGCTGAACACCTCTTTGGGAATCAGGCCTACCAAGAAGCACTATCCATATATCAAGAGTATCTGAAAAACTCACCAAAGGGTGCCTTGGCAGATACGGCGTTAACAGAAACAGGGTTGATATATATGGCCATCGGAGACTATTTACAAGCGCGAAAGGCCTTCCAACACGTACTCTCTGATTTCAAGCGCAGCCCCTTACTGGAAGATGCTAGGTTTAATATAATCCTCACATATTATAGAGATGGAAACTACCAATCAGCCATCCGGTATGCAGGCTCCGCGCTGAAACTGGCCAAGACTCGCAACCAGAGTTTTCGGATATACAACCTCTTGGGTTATGCCCATAATGCCACCAAAGAATTCAAAGATGCAGTCATTAGCTACATGGACGCCTATAGACTTAGTCCTCCGGAAAAACAGCCAGAGATTGTAAGTAAAGTCAAAGAAATCATTCCCTTTCTGAAAGAACCGGAGTTGGAATCACTTGCAGGTATGTTTGGCCGCCGAGTCCCTGGCGGCTACTTACGTCTCCAGCTGGCAAGAGAATATGCCTCACATGATCACATTAAACCGGCCTTGAAAGTCCTTTCCGAATTTTCCAGTCTATTTCCCGACCACGCGGAGACTAAAACAGCTGTTGACTTAACCGAAGAAGTGAAATCAAGATCTCTGGTAGATCGCTTCTTGGTTGGTTGTATCCTCCCCCTAAGCGGACCCTATGAGGCCTTCGGACAACGTGCTTTGACCGGTATTGAACTGGCCATAAACCTATTTAACGCCCAGTCACACACACACCCCATTCAACTGGTAGTCAAAGATTCTCAAGCCAATCCAAAGGAGGCCATCGAAGCCCTTGAGAGCCTAACGCTTGGACGTGGGGTAATAGGGGTCATCGGGCCAATGATCACCTCAGAATCAGTGGCCATAAGGGCACAATCCCTCAAAGTCCCTATTATAACCCTTACCCAGAAGCCAAAGATAACGACTATTGGTGACTACGTGTTTCGAGACTTCTTGACACCCTTTTCCCAAGTTCGGACTATTGTCGATTATGCAGTCAATGACCTGGGGATTGAAAAGTTTGCTGTTCTCTATCCTGATGAACCGTACGGCTTTTCTCTTATGAACCAGTTCTGGGACGAACTGATAGGACACGATGTTGAGATGGTAGGAGTCGAGTCATATTCTCCTACACAAACCGATTTTAACGACGAAATAAAGAGGCTGGCAGGCCTCTATTATCCGAGACCTGAAAAACTACAAGAAGAGCAGGAAACCAATCAGGCAGAAACTTTGGAAACATTTTTTGCCTATGAAGTAGATCAGTTTACACAGTCTGAGTTGAAACAATTTTATCAGCTTCCCGATGACTCAATTTCCGACCAAAAGAAACCGGAAGAACAACCGGAAGAACAAGAAGAGGAACAACCCCAACCAATCATCGATTTTCAGGCTATCTTTATCCCAGACAGTTGTAAGAAGGTGGGCCTCATCACACCCCAGTTAATGTATCACGGCATAGGAGATATAATTCTCCTTGGGACCAACCTGTGGCATTCCAGCGAACTTATCGAGATGGCTCAAGGCTATGTCCAAGGCGCTATTATGCCAGAGGGCTTCTTTGTAAACAGTCCTTTACCAAAGGTTGTGGATTTCGTTGAAAACTATACGAATATATTTGGAAGAGCCCCTGGATATCTGGAAGCTCAAGCGTATGACGCGGCCTGGATTCTCTTTGAGGCAACCAACACCCCTGAGGTTCGATCCCGGCGAACGTTAAGGATTGCTCTCATGGAGATCAACGATTTTCCGGGAGTCACCGGTATTACCTCATTTGACGAAACCGGTGAAGCCCAGAAAGATGCCTACCTTCTCAGGATAGAAGGTAACCATTTCATTCAGACAAGGCCTTAGTTTCCATCCAAAAATGGCTCTTTTCCGCAATCTCTGCGTCAAACGGCACGGTTGCTTGTGCGGCGTACCACAGTACGCCTCCGCTCAACCCCTTGTTTTCCTTGACCTTAAGAAAAATTTCTCATTTCTGAATTGAAAACTTATGCTAGTGCCCATTCGGTTCAAAGGCATTTATGGATAGGCCTTAGAACCACGAACTAGTTCCCCGTATGCCCAAAACCACCGTCATCACGCTGGGTTTCATCAAGGGTATCTACTAGTTCAAGCTGTGCCTGGTATACCCTTTGAATAACAAGCTGGGCAATCCTGTCTCCCCGACGAACGGTATAAGGTTTGTCGCCAAGGTTTATAAGCGCAATCTTTATTTCACCTCTATAATCGGCATCTATTGTTCCCGGACTGTTGATAATACCAATGCCATGCTTCGATGCCAGGCCGCTTCTGGGACGAACCTGAGCCTCAAATCCCACCGGAAGGGAAATAGCAATTCCAGTCGGAATCACCCTGATAGCACCTACTTCAAGGAGTTGTTCTGTTTCAACACTACAACACATATCCATCCCTGAACAGTTGGAAGTCATGTAACGGGGTATTGGAATATCGGAGTCGATTTCCGGGCGGAGCCGGCGGATACGAATTATGGGAACGGTTGATTTTGCTGAATAGGTCACTGGCCGAAAATAATTAGGGGTTTTCGCAACAGTTTCTCCTAATGAAAATGTTCCAAATCGCCACGAAAGATACTGATACGAGGTCACAAACTGAGTATATTCTCATAAGAGGCCTTTTCATCCACTGGCCCAAGGAGTGTCAAGGCCGCAAATTCATCGCGAAAGATATCTCCGGCAAGTTCTTCAATAGCTTCGACTGTAACACTTTCTATCTTCTCTTCCATCTCTTTCAAGGTAATATAGCGACCAAAGTTCATCTCGTTTTGCGCAATACGAACCATTTGATTTTCGGTACTTTCAGCACTGAGGTACAAACCACCTTTTAGGTATTGTTTTGCATTTATGAGTTCAGAGCCGTCAATGGCCTCTTCCTTGACCCTTATCATCTCTTTAACAATAACGTCTAAGACCTCATCTGTCTTGGAGTTATCTACTCCCACATAAACTCCCCATCTCCCAGTATCAGAATATAGGGAAAGATATGAATAGACAGCATATGCAAGACCGCGGCGCTCACGAATCTCTTGAAAGAGTCGAGAACTCATGTTTCCTCCCAAGACAACATTCAAGACAGCGCCACTATATCGTCTTGGATCCGTGACATGCACCCCCTTGATCCCAAGACAAATGTGGACCTGTTCCAGGCTCTTTGGGTGAACCTTGATGGCCCGATTCATGGCAGGCTCAATGCGATGCGGAAAATCGTTGTGCCTCCTCACTACTTCAAAGGCATGGGCAGTAAGCCCCACAAACGATTCATGTTCTATGTTTCCGGCGGCAGCAATAACAATACGTTCTGGTTGGTAGGCTCGTTTGAAAAATTCCTTGATAGCTGAAGAATCAAAAGAGGTTACCGTTTCAGGATTCCCCAGTATGGAACGACCCAAAGAATGGTTTCCCCAAGCAGCTTGTGCCGAAAGCACATGGACATGCTCGTCTGGGGTATCCTCTAACATACGAATCTCCTGAAGAATAACCTGGCGTTCTCTATCAAGTTCCTGAGGATCAAAAACAGAGTTTAAAAAAATGTCGGACAGAAGATCGACCATGGTATCCAAACAGGTGTCCATAACCTTTGCATGATAACAGGTGTTCTCCTTGCTGGTAAATGCATTGCATTGGCCACCAATCGCATCAAACTCCTTTGCAATCTCAATGGCCGTTCGCTTTTCAGTACCCTTGAAAATCATATGCTCAATGAAATGGCAAATACCACCTTCCTCCGGCCGCTCGTCACGGGCGCCCACGTCAACCCAAACACCCATCGATACTGAACGGGCATGTGGCACCCTTTTGGTAACGATTCTGATCCCGTTGCCTAGGACCGTCTTATGAAAATTACTGTCCACTTTTTTGGTCCTCCAAGACAGCCTTTCGACTTAGACGGATTTTGCCATCGCGATCTACCTCCAGGACTTTGACCTTAACCTTATCACCTTCTTTTAATACGTCCGTCACCTTGACAACACGTTTTAAGTCGAGTTGGGAGATGTGTACTAATCCATCTGTGCCTGGAAATATCTCAACGAAGGCCCCAAAATCCATGATCTTGCGAACAGTCCCCTCATAAATAGCCCCAACCTTAGCCTCCTGGACGATAGCCTCAATCATCTTCAAGGCCTTTTCTGCCTCTTCCTTATTGTCACCGACTACCTTGACAAGCCCGTCATCTTCTATATCTACCTTTGTCCCAGTCTCCGCCTGAATAGATCTAACCACCTTTCCGCCAGGTCCGATAATATCTCGGATCTTATCCGGGTTTATCTGTATACTAATAATCTTTGGCGCATACGGAGAAATCTCAGGCCTAGGCTTCTGCATAGTCTTTTCCATTGTGTCCAGAATAAAGAGACGGCCTCTTCGTGCCTGTTCAAGCGCCTGCTCCATGATTGATTTTGTTAAACCATGGATCTTTATATCCATTTGAAGTGCGGTAATTCCATCCCGCGTACCTGCCACTTTAAAGTCCATGTCTCCCATATGATCTTCATCACCTAGGATATCAGAGAGTATTAAGACTGTATCTTCCTCTTTGATAAGCCCCATAGCAATTCCAGCCACTGGAGCGCTGACGGGAACCCCTGCATCCATGAGGGCAAGACTGCCGGCACATACCGTAGCCATAGACGAAGAACCGTTCGACTCCAGGATTTCTGAAACAATACGAATAGTATAGTCAAACTCTTCTTTGCTTGGCAGAACTTTTTCAACAGCCCTAGCTGAAAGCCAACCATGACCAATGTCCCGGCGACTTGGCCCCCCTAACCGCCTTACTTCCCCGACACAAAAAGCAGGAAAGTTGTAATGAAGCATAAAAGGTCTAAACTCAAAACCGTCCAGGGTTTCGATCCGCTGTTCATCTCTCGCAGAACCGAGTGTCACAACCCCGAGTGCCTGGGTCTCCCCCCGTGTAAAAAGGGCCGAACCATGGGTGCGAGGCAATAGACCCACCTCACATTGAATGGGACGGATTTCGTCAAAGCTGCGCCCATCAATCCTGCTACCATGAGAAATAACAAGATCACGAATAACGCGCCGCTCAATACCATGCAATATATCACAAACCTCACCACGGCGATCCACATAGTCTTGACCGAGCTTTTCCAATACCTCGGCCTTTATGTTTTTCAACGCATCCTGACGATCGAGCTTTTTGGCAATCCTGACGGCCTTTTCAATACGCTCGGCTGCCATTTTTTCAACCTGACCCACAAGCCCTTCATCTATCTCGATTGCAGACACTGCACGCTTCGGTAAACCAACAGCTTCCTTAAGCTCGGCCTGCAAATCTATAATAGGCTGCAAAGCCTTGTGCCCGAAGAAGATAGCATCGAGCATATCCTCTTCTTTTACAAAACGTCCCCCACCTTCTACCATCACAACAGCATCCTTGCTTCCTGCAACAACCAGATTAATGTCACTTTCTTCAAGTTCCTGCCGCGTGGGATTGGCCTTAAAATGTCCATCAATACGACCAACACACACACAGGCAATCGGTCCGGCAAAGGGAATGTCTGATATTTCCAGGGCTGCAGAAGCGCCAACAACAGCCAAGACATCAGGATCATTTTCATTATCTACTGACAGGACCTGAGCAATGACTTGTGTCTCATGTCTGTAGCTTTTTGGAAACAACGGTCTAATAGGCCTGTCTATAAGCCGAGCTGCTAATGTCGCCTTCTCACCAGGTCGCCCGATCTCTCTACGAAAATAGTTTCCTGGAATCCTACCGGCAGCATATCCTTTTTCCTGGTATTCAACAGTCAGCGGGACAAAGTCAATCCCCTCTCGTAACTCATCGGACGCAACAACAGTTACTAGCACCCGCGTCTCACCATAACTCACCAAAACAGCCCCACCGGCCTGCCTGGCAAGTTTTCCGGTTTCTATACTAAGTGTTTCACTACCCACTTCTCCACTAAAAGATACTTCCATTTTGGTTCTCCCTATTACCTACTTTTCGCAAACTACTTCCGGTTTGCGATCTATTATAAGTTTGCACCTGCAAGCACAACAAGCACACATACGGGCAGCTTGAAGGACTATTTTCTGAGGCCAAGGGCCTCAATAAGCACTCGATAGCGTTTAACGTCCTTGCCTTTAAGATAATTCAGCAACCTTCTTCGCTGTCCCACCAGTTTTAACAATCCTCGTCTAGAATGATGATCCTTTTTGTGAATCTTGAAATGCCCATTCAGATAATTGATACGATGAGTCAATAAGGCAATCTGAACCTCGGGTGACCCGGTATCATTATCGTGGAGCTTAAATTGATCAATTAACTCTTTTTTCTCTCCCACGGCTAGAACCACTTTTGAAACCTCCTCTTATCGTTATTCGTTTCCTGGAAAAACACACATATAGGGGAAAACACCCTTTTTCTCATTAGAATCTAGTATGGCAACTAGGTTCTTGTTAACATCAGTCACTTTAACCCATTGAGCCGATGTGTCATCATGTGAGCCTAACTCTGTTTTTGTTACAGGTCTTCCATGCCTCATCATTTCTGCCAACTTGCTACTAACATGAACCTCAGGCATTTCCTTCAAGGCCCTGTTCATAGGGATAAGACAATTGGAAGCTTTTCCTGCTAAGGCACGTCGCTCCAGCGTCTTCAAAGACATTGCTTCTTCCAACTTGAAACCACCACTCTCCGTTCGACGTAATTGGACCAAATGACCACCACACCCCAAGGCCTCCCCTATATCAGCACACAACGTTCTAACATAGGTCCCATGGCTGCAAGCCACCTCAAAGCGCACAAAGGGATGATTGATATCAAGCACTGTGAGAGTGTATATAGAAATCTGCCTGGCAGGTTTTTGTATGAAGATCCCTTCACGGGCCAGTTTATAAAGAGGCTCTCCCTGATACTTAAGTGCTGAAAAGTACGGTGGGAATTGTTCCCTGAACCCGGCAAATTCTCGGAATACCGACTCTATCTTCGAATTAGTTATGTCCACAACTGAACTCCTGGAAAGAACTCGCCCCGTAAAATCCTGAGTATCAGTTCTCACTCCAAGACGCATAACCGCCTCATACCGCTTCTTCCCATATGAGAGAAACTGCGCCAGTCGGGTAGCCCTGTTGACACAGCAAACCAACACACCAGTAGCAAACGGATCAAGTGTGCCAGTATGACCAACCTTTCTTGCCTTAAGAGCCCTTTTCACCACACACACCACTTGAGCAGATGTCATCCCTGACGGTTTGTCTACTACAACCGTTCCGTTCATCCGCCCATCTCCATCCGATGAGGTTTACTCCACAACGCGAGACCACAAAAAGCGGCACAGATATTCAACTGGTTATTTTGTTTCATTATGCATGGTCTCAAAGACTTCATTGAGTGCAGCAGCTCGATCAAATGACTCATCATAAATGAACTTAAGCTCGGGCACGTTTCTCAATTCCAAGCGACAACCAAGCTCGCGCTTCAAATAACCTACAGCACTATGAAAGCCGGCAAGAACGCTTTCTTTGCGCTCATCTCCTCCCGCGGCACAAAAATATATTCGAGCTGACTGCAAGTTATCGGATATTCTTACTTGAGTAATAGTAACCAAATCCAATCTAGGATCTTTTATCTTTGTCAACAGAAGATCGGAAATTTCCCTTTGAACCAAGACCCCAACTCTATCTGCCCTCTTGACATGCATCACAGATTCATAATTTCCATGTCAGTATCAATGATCTCAGCCAACTGCATGTCCTCGACAAGATTCATAACTTTGTCCAACTTTGAATTGATGACCCGACGATCATTGCCTATAAGCGCCAGCCCTATTTCTGCGCGCCCAAGACTGTTATTAGCCCCAACCTCAGCTACAGAAACATTGAAGTTGTTCTGAAGTCGCTTCACAATAGTCTTTACCACTTTACGCTTGCCCTTTAAAGAGCTGTTGCCATGAAGCCTTAGAACAACTGTGCCAATACCTACAACCATATTAAACATCCACGCCCAAAGGACGTGATTTCTCACACTAGTTATGAACAAGTGCCTAAGTGGAAAATTGCTCATTTCTGGATTGGAAACTTACGCCAGTGCCCATCATTTGATAAACTATTCGTGGATGGGCACTAGCTATTCCAAAACAGGTTTTACCTCTTCAACTCTATAGCACTCAATAACATCGCCAACCTTGATATCATTATACTTCTCAATTTTAATCCCACATTCATATCCCCGTTGTACTTCCTTGGCATCATCCTTGAACCGACGCAGCGCCTCTATCTTCCCATTGTATATTACGACACCATCACGAACCAACCGAATCGGTTCACTCCGTTCAATCTTACCCTCTGTCACATAAGACCCTGCCACAGTTCCAACCTTGGCAACATTGAACGTCTCCCTAACCTCTGCCCGCCCAATAAGGTGTTCTTCATAGGTTGACTCCATCAAACCAACGATGGCTTTCTTGATATCATTGATTACATTATAAATCACGTCATAGAATTTGATCTCCACATTGTGCTCACTTGCCAAATCTAGAACCTTCGAATTGGGTCGAACATTAAAACCAAGAACGATAGCATTAGACACCGTTGCCAGCATCACATCTGATTCTGTCATCGCACCTGTAGCAGAATGAATAATGTTAACATTAACTTCGCTTGATGGAATCTTCCTTATGGATTCAGTCAGGGCCTCAATAGAACCTTGAACATCTGCGCGAATAATTAGATTCAAATCTTTGACAATCCCGTCCTTCATTTGTTCGTAATATTTCTCCAGTGTCAAGGTACTGCTCTTCGCCAGATCCTTGGCACGCTGCCTTTGGACACGGTGCATACTCACCTGCTTAGCAACCTTTTCATCAGCCACAACAACAAACTCATCACCAGCCATTGGAACCCCGGAAAGCCCTTGAATCTCAACTGCCATGGAAGGTCCTGCATGATCTAACCTATGTCCACCATCATCGAGTGTGGCGCGGATTTTCCCGTAATACGCCCCACAAATGATGGCATCACCTGCCCGCAACGTTCCATCCTGAACCAAAACTGTAGCCACGGGACCTCTCCCTATATCAAGCTTGGCCTCAATAACCCACCCCCTTGCCTGTTTGTCAGGATTTGCTTTTAGCTCAAGTACATCAGCCTGCAGAAGAATCATTTCAAGCAGATCTTCAAGGCCAATTCTTTCTTTGGCTGACAAATTGACAAAAACCGTGTCTCCACCCCACTCTTCCGGATTAAGACCATGCTCTGCTAATTCTCGCTTCACTCGATCCGGTTCTGCTTGGGGCTTGTCAATCTTATTCACGGCAGCGAGAATAGGCACACCAGCAACCTTAGCATGATTGATAGCCTCTAAGGTCTGCGGCATCACACCATCGTCGGCAGCCACTACCAGAACCACCAAGTCTGTTATATTCGCACCCCTGGCACGCATAGCGGTAAATGCCTCATGCCCCGGCGTGTCAAGGAACACAATCTGCCTATCATCCAAGGTAACGCAGTAGGCCCCAATGTGCTGAGTGATACCTCCCGCTTCACCTGCAATCACATTTGTCTGGCGAATAGCATCCAACAAAGATGTTTTGCCATGGTCCACATGCCCCATAATGGTCACAACAGGCGGCCTTGGCTTTAGTTGGTCCGGCGTATCTTCTTCAACACGCATAATATCTTCTTCTTCAAAAGAGGCTTTTTCAACCTCGTAATTAAACTCATTAGCAATCACATTGGCAGTCTCAAAATCAATTGCTTGATTTAGTGAGGTCATAACTCCAAGACCCATTAGTTCCTTGATCACATCGCTACCCTTCACTCCCATTCGCTTAGCCAAATCAGAGATCACGATAGCATCATCAATTTTGATACGACGCTTGATTGCTTTGGGGGTTGTAATAATTGTCTTTTGGCCTTGGATCGCAACCTTGCCCCTGCGAGGTTTTCGACCTTTGCGGCCGGTCAGGGGTTTACCTCCATAAAGGTCTGATTTTTCCAGGACCTCTTTTTTTCGATAACTTATTTTCTTCTTAAAAAATCCCTTATCTTCGTCAGGTACCTTGTGGGACTGCTTATACTTTTTCTTATGTTTGCCTTTGTCCTTAGGTGAAATCTCATCTCCCTCTAAACCCACGGTAACTTCCTGAGGCATTGACTTTTCTTCCTTGGCATCAGTATCTGTACTTGGCTCAAAGTCAGCTTTATCTACGGAAGGGCGAGCTTCTCTTATTTCAGGCAAACTGATAATCTTTGCAGCTTTTTCTTTCCTCTTCTGTTTGGCTTTTTTCTTGGGCTTTTTTCCCTCAACCGGCTCTGCCTTTTTTGGCTTCACCTTAACATCCTTAGTCTTTGCAGCATGCTTTCCAGTCTTTTCCCTCTCTTTAACTTTTCCTTTTGACCCTGCCGGCTCAACCAGCTTTACTACCTTTTCTTCGGCAGACTCAGGACCGGGAACTGAAACCTCCTCTGGCTTAACCTCAGATTTGACTGCTGCATCTTCGTCTCTTGATTCTGAAACTACGTCAGCTTCCGCTTCAGGCAATTTTTTGACAACCTTCTTCCGTCTTCTGATAACACTACCTCTAACCCGTCTTTCAACGACAACTTCTGACTTGCCTCCAAACAAAGCCTCTCTTACAACAGGAATTACCTCTTCGTCTACTACACTCATATGACTTTTTGGGGAGATATTTATCTCCGCCAATTTATCCAAGAGAACCTTGTTACTTGTATTGAGCTGTTTAGCAAGCTCATATACCCGGATTTTAGCCATTCATCCCCCTCACAAGTCTAGCATTCATGCATCTTCAGAAGATGCCGTAACATTATTTGAAATCTCTGACTGCTCTGCACTTTTTTGGTCGTCAACTTGGCCTTCAGACAAATCGGGTTCATCTTCTTTAAGTTCAGCATCGGACTGTTTTGCAGCAAGCATTTGTTGAACCCCTTCAATCAATGATTGCGCTTTTGTTTCCCCTATCCCTTTTATCTGTGTAAGTTCTTCAACCGTCGCATTAGCAAGTTCCTCAACAGAATAAAACCCCCGCTCATAAAGCACATCAGCAGTCACAATGCCCATTCCAGGAAGTTCCAATAACGACTCATAACCGGCTCGCATGGCATGACTGTACTGACTTTCGCTCTTGACATCTATGTTCCAACCTGTCAGTTTACAGGCGAGCCGAACGTTTTGCCCCCGCCTACCGATGGCAATAGACAAATGTTCATCCGGAACAATTACTTCCATGGCCCGAGAAACCTCATCTATAACTACTCGAGAAACCTCGGCGGGGGCTAAAGCATTACATACAAACCTTGCCGGATCAATGTGCCATGGAATGATATCAATTTTCTCGCCTTTCAGTTCCTGGACAACACTCTGAACCCGACTCCCTTTCATGCCGACGCAAGCCCCGACGGGATCGACATCTGACGCATTTGATGAAACAGCAATCTTCGAACGACCACCAGGCTCACGAGCTATTGCTCTGATCTCAACAATACCTTCGGATATCTCTGGCACTTCCGTCTTAAAAAGGCTTATAAGAAACCCTCGATGAGTTCGAGACAATATAATTTGAGGGCCTCGTGCTTCATGAAGCACATCCAATACAAAAGCCCGGATCCTTTCTCCCCTGCGATAGCTCTCCCTTGGAACCTGTTCCTGTGATGGAACAATCGCTTCAGTTCGCCCTAGATTAACGATCATATCCCCCCTGTTCATCCTCTGAACAATGCCGTTTATTATCTCGCCTTTCCTGTCAACAAAACTCTCATAAACAACGTCGCGTTCGGCATCCTTCATCTTTTGGATAATGACCTGCTTGGCAGACTGAGCGGCTATCCTCCCAAAAGTCATTGTGTCCATCTTCGCTCCAAGGCTATCACCTTCTTCGCATCCAGGATCAAGCTTACGGCCCTCTTCTAGGCTCATTTCAAGGTCGGGTTCCGTCACTTCCTTTACTACATCTTTAAACTGAAAAACTTCGATTTCGCCAAGTTCCTCATTATATTGAACCTCGATATCGACATTAACTCCCAACTTCTTTCTCGCCGCTGACTTGAGGGCCTCTTCCATGGTCTTGATCAAAACTTGTCTGTCAATACCCTTGTCACGGCTAACCTGCTCAACAACTCTTTTTATATCCGACTCAAACATCTTCAACACCTCAAACTAATAGTTCAGATGGGCTGTTACAATGTTCTCATAGGCAATAGCCACAATCTCTTGTCCCACAGCTAATGTAACCATACCGTCAGAAAACTCCATCAAGGTCCCCTTAAGATCTTCCTTTCCCCCAACCGCAGAATCAAGTCTAATAGCCACCTGCCGGCCCTCGAAACAAAGAAAATGCCTAGGCTTTGTCAAGCGGAAGTTAAGCCCGGGCGATGAAATCTCCATGTTATAAGGGCCATATACATTCAATTTTGCATCCAGCAAATCCCCTAACTGATTGCCGATTTCAGTGCAATCATCCAGGGTAACACCGTCATGTTTGTCAATAATTACCCGTAGAGTTCGACCAGGAGACTCCCTCCGATATTCAATATCAATCAGCGTAACACCCTCAGAGGCCAGCAATAGTTTAGCTAACATCTCAATTTCAGCAATAACCTTTTTGCTCCTCTGATCCATAAAGCAATAAATCGGCTCGACCGACGTCGGGATGGAAACGAGGGCCTTTCCTGGAACGCGATCTTTTCAGTAAAAAAAAACGGGCTATTGCCCGTTTCCCGTACCGCATGCTTCCCTCAATAACCCTTATTGAGTTTTACACAAAAACAAGGCACAGATTACTATAAAATCCGCTAATCAAAGCACATGCCGTGCTGCCTAACCATACATGGCACCGCCTCAAAAAGGGAAAAGGGCACTCTATCCTAAGCTCGTCACTCAACAACTATCACTTATTTTGTGACGAACCCTAAATAACAAAAAAACTGGAGCGGGCAGCGGGATTCGAACCCGCGGCACCAAGCTTGGGAAGCTTGTACTCTGCCAGCTGAGTTATGCCCGCTTGCTACCATTAAGACCTAACTTATACCTCGCTTCCAAGATTGTCAAATATTTTTCCATATCCAACAATCCTACACCTTTTGCTCTTTATGCCTTGAATTATAAATTCCATGTGATATGGCACTAGCGTAAGATCAAATTCCGCTACAGGTGAGCTGCAAATGACTAATACCAGGGAACAAATCGAATTTGATGTCTTGTTTGTCGGGGGAGGTCCGGCAAACCTCGCCGGGGCGATTCGTCTCATGCAACTTGCCGGAGAGCAAAACCTTGAGCTTGAGGTAGCCCTAATCGAAAAAGGTTCAGACATTGGCTCTCATGCACTGAGCGGGGCAATTATGGATCCCGTCGCTGTCAAAGAGCTTATCCCCAATTACAAGGAAGTAGGTTGCCCCATAGAAAATGACGTTAGGGGTGATTCTTTCTATGTCCTTACCAAACAATGTCAATACGCAGCCCCGTTTGTACCTAAATACATGAAAAACAAAGGCTTCCATGTTATAAGCCTTTCCAAGTTTGTCCGCTGGCTTGCCTCAATAGCCCAAGATTTAGGTGTAAACATCTTCCCTGGTTTTGCGGGTACCGAGGTGCTTTACGGCCAAGATAACAAAACCGTAATTGGAGTTCGCACTGGTGATAAAGGAATCGGCCACGATGGACAACCAAAGTCAAATTTTGAACCTGGTATAGACATAATGGCAAAAGTTACAAGCTTTGGGGAAGGCGCCAAGGGTTCTCTTCTCAGAGAGATTGCCACAAAGCTTCGGCTATTTGACCCGAAGGTACCTCAAACGTTTGAGACGGGGATAAAAGAAGTTATTCAACTACCTGAAAGCAATTTTTTTTCAGACAATCCAGTCAACGACATCCACACATTAGGCTACCCCCTCGATCTTGATACCCATAGTGGTGGTTTTATTTACGAAATGAAAAACAATAAGGTATCTGTTGGACTTGTAGTAGGCCTTGGATATCACAACCCCATGATTGACCTTTATGAAGAATTCATACGGTTCAAAAAACACCCCTTTGTGCGTGGTATCATATCCGGTGGACGGGTAGTAGAACAAGGGACCAGAACACTTGGAAACGGCAGTTACTATACCATGCCAAAACTAGCTGTTGATGGGGCAGTCTTTGTTGGCGCCTCGGCATCTATGTTGAATGCGCCTGCACTAAAGGGAATTCACACATCTATGAAATCTGGAATGCTTGCAGCAAAAGCGATCCTGGAGGCCTTGTCAAAGGAAGATTTTACGCAACAAACGCTATATGCTTATCATGACATGTTCAACAAGAGCTGGCTCAAAGACGAGGTCTATGAGGGAAGGAATTTCGCCCAGGCCCTCTCCAAGAAAATGCCCGCGAAGATTTTTCATCTTGGCGCCCAATATCTTACACGAGGACGTGGTTTCGTTGACAAAATGTCGATTGAAAAAGACTCTAACACCTTAAGCCTTTTAAAAGATGGCGACTTTCAGACAGCGGAAAGAAGGTATGGAAAACATGATCATGACGATGTTCTTTTCTTGGACAAGCTGACAGGTGTTTATATGTCCAAGACTCAGCACAGGGAAGATCAACCATGCCACTTGATCATCCATAACCCAGAGCTGTGTGTAAATGAATGCCTAAAGGACTATCGGGCCCCCTGCACCAGGTTTTGTCCGGGCAATGTATACGAAATGGAGATTGTACAAGGAACCCAAGAAAAAAGGCTCAAACTCAACCCATCCAATTGCCTGCACTGCAAGACCTGTGAAATCAAAGATCCATATGAAAATATCACCTGGACCTGTCCTGAAGGAGGTGACGGCCCTAAATATACTATGCTATAATTATATTTAATTTTGCGTATTTTTTATTGACACGTTGGCCCAAATCATGCATCTTACCGCTAGTTAAAAAGGCGGTTCTAATAACGATTCTAGGCTCTGGGAAATATCAACTCACATCAAACGGCTGAACAACCTTTATGAAAAGGAATTCACTGAAGGAAATTCGAGAATCGCTATTGATCAGCAAGGCCGAACTTGCAAGAAAGGCCCTTGTATCTCCGATAACCATTAACAGAATAGAAAACGGCAAGAAATGCCGCTTGGAAACAAAACGAAAAATCCTCCTGGCCCTGGGATACAAGCCGGCTGATAAAAACAAGATATTTCATGATTAAAGGGACCTTATGCTTTTTACAAAGAAAAACCACCTAATCGGAGTAGACATCGGTTCCCGAACCATCAAACTAGGCGAGGTGTTAGAAAAAAAAGAGGGATGGCTGTTAAAGAGCTTTGGTATGAGCGATCTGCCACAGGGGGCAATCGTTGAAGGGCGTATCAAGGAACCTGAAACCGTGGCCAACACCATTAAAGAGCTGGTACAACGCCTGAAGATTAAAGAACAAAATGTTGCAATCTCTATTTCAGGCTATTCCGTTATTATCAAAAAGATTGTTGTAGCAAAAACATCCGATGAAGAACTCAGTGAAAACATACAGTACGAGGCGGAACAATACATCCCCTTTGATGTTGAAGATGTCAACATTGACTTCCAGATCCTTGGAGACCATGAATCAAACCCAAATCAAATGAGTGTCATGCTTGTTGCAGCCAAGGCAGATGTTATAAATGAATATTTAGACCTTTTGGAAATGGCTGACCTAACTCCCAACATAATCGACGTAGATGTCTTTGCATTAGAAAAGGTTTTTGAAAATAGCTATTTACCTGAGGAAAAGAGTGTTGCGTTGGTTGATATTGGAGCCAACAAACTCAATGTAAATATTGTCAAAAACAATACCTCTGCTTTCACCCGAGACGTAGCTATCGGAGGAGAAGAAATTACTCTAGAGATTGTCAATCGATTCAAGTGTTCTTTTGAAGAAGCAGAGGAAATAAAGCTTGGCAAGGCAGCAGGCAAGATATCACAGAAAGACCTCCAGAATATTATGCGTTCTTTCGTGTCGAACTGGTGCAGTGAGATTAGACGGGTAATTGATTTCTACTATTCAACTTATCCTGACGAGACTATTAAACAGATCCTCTTAAGTGGCGGCGCAACGCAGACACCAGGCTTTCTCGAAAATATGGCAGCCGAAACATCCAGCGAAGTCGGTTTTTTAGACCCTTTCAAGGGCTTGGAAATCAGTGAAAATGACCATGATATAGACTATCTAAAACATATAGCCCCTCAAGCTTCTATCTGTATAGGTTTGGCATCGAGGAGGGTAGGCGACAAATGATCACCATTAACCTTTTGCCTGTTAGGGCTGCCCGAAAGAAAGAAAATGTCCGTCGTCAGGTCTCCATCTTTTTTCTCTGTGTGCTTTTTACTCTTTGCGTGATTGTCTATATTACGATCTCAATGAACAGTAAGATATCGGAACTCAATCGCAACATTGAAACGACACAGGCAGAACTTAAGAAATATGAAGCAAAGGCGAAGGAAGCCGGCAAGATTAAGAAAGCGCTTAACAAGCTCGAAGAGAAAATGGATATTATAGTCAAGCTTGAAGCAAATCGAACAGGCCCGGTACGGTTTATGGCTGCGCTTACCGATCTTGTTATCGCAGACAAGATGTGGCTCACAAGCCTAACAGAATCAAATGGAAACATGAAACTGGCAGGAATGGCTACCGACAACAACACCATTGCTGATTTCATGACCAATCTTGAAGGATCACGCTATTTCAGTAGTGTAGACCTTGTCTCCTCTAAACAAACGAAGTCGGGAGCAAAACAGACTTTAAAGCAGTTCACGATAACGTGCCGGGTGTCAAACGAAGAACCAACTAAAGAATCGAAAGTGTCTTAAAGACAAATGCAAAATAAAAAACTACCAAGCTTGCCTTTTGAAAAAATTGCGCAACTAACCAAAGTACAAAGAATACTCATATGTGTGGGGACTTTTCTGTTGTTTGGCGGGCTGTTCTTCTATCTCGTCTACATGCCGAAATCAACCAAACTAGATGAACTAAAGAATAATTACGATAGTCTTGAGACAAGGTTGCTAAAGGCTAAGGTAGATGCGAGCAAGCTTGCGAAACTCAAGGAAGAGTACAAGGAAGCCCAGGGGAAATTCAGATTTGTACTTCAACTCCTTCCAGATAAGAAAGAAATCCCCAGTCTCCTTGAAAATGTATCAAATTCCGGGAGGCGTGCGGGTTTAGAATTTTTGTTGTTCCAACCCACACAAGAGGTCCTCAGGGATTTTTATGCTGAAATTCCCGTAAAGATACAAGTAAGCGGCGGATATCACAACCTGGCTATGTTTTTCGACAAAGTGGCCAGACTTTCCAGAATTGTTAATGTCTCCAATATTAGTATAAAGAATGCAGGGAGCTCCAAGCAGAAACAAACATTCCTAAAAACCTCTTGTACGGCTATTACATATAGATTTGTGGAAAATGCCAAAAAGAATAAGAAGGGGGGCAAGGAGAAGTAATATGATAGCCAGTGCTAGAAATTTGGCCTTCTTGGTCTCTTTGTTCGCTGCTGTTGCTGTCGGGTGCACAGATCGCTCGGAATCTGAAGCACCTCAACAACCCCCTGAATTGAGAAAAAAGATTTCCGCACCAAAGGAAACAACCCTTCGAACAACAAAACAAGAAGATAAAAAGTTGGCAATACCAACTGCAGCCAAAGAAATCAAGCCGTCAGAAGGTGAACAAGCGCCTCAAAAGAGGCTTATTAAACCATCGTCACCTGAAAAAAAAGGCTTGATCCAGCCAAAGAAATCAGAAGGAGTGATCCTTGCTGAAGGGCTTGGAAAAACAGATGGAATGTTCTATAATCCTAAAGGGAAACATGACCCCTTCGAGTCCCCCTTTGAAACACAAACTGCGGCTGTAGTTACTGCCAAGCAAAAGAAAACAAAAAAGAGGTTACCCCTCACACCCCTTCAGAGGATCTCTCTTGGTCAGTTAAAGCTTGTAGCTATTGTCATGGCTCCCAGCGGAAACAAGGCCCTAGTGGAGGAACCATCCGGCAAGGGATATATTATTTCCAAAGGTACATATGTCGGCCAGAATTTTGGCCGTGTCAAAAGCATTCTTGGGGACAGGATCATTGTGGAAGAAGAGGCCGAAGATTTCCTCTCCGGCTCTCTAAAGCTACGAACAACCGAGCTAAAACTCTACAACAAAGTTGGAGATGTATAAAATGGATGGCAAAAGCACGAAAACATGGAAAAGTAAATGGCCTTTGCTCATATTAGGGGTTCTTTTTGTCATTTCAGGATGTGCTTCCAAGCCACAGGCAAAACCACCTTTAGCCCCGGCTGAGTTAAAAGCCCAGCAAGGAAAAGCGATTCTTCAGATTGATGTTTCTGAAGACCGGACAACAACCAGGGTAAGCATACATAGCAACAAGCCACTTACTTACACGGCAATAAAGCATCAGTTTCCCCTCGGTGTAGTCCTTTATTTTCCTGAAACAAGCTTGAAGGGAATACAGAAAAGCTACACACCTAAAAGCACATTGATAAAGACTATCCATGCATCTGAGTTGGAAAGAAAAAGACCCTCTTCACGCATCGAGATCCGATTGAATGAAGATGTTTCTTATAAGGTAAGGCGTGACGAAAACGAGATCTTGGTAGCCTTCAACAGGCCGGTTGATGAATCCGAATTAGTTGATGGCTCTGAAAAAGAAGCCGAGCCGGATAAAATCGCTAGACCTGAACCAAAGATTATTACATCGCCTGCACCTTCGGCCACGGCTTTAGCGCCAAAAAAGGCCAAGGAACGGACTGAAAGACCGGCTCAGGTCAAACGAATCGATTTTGAAATGCTCCAAGCAGGTAAATCCCGTCTTACCATAGAAACGGATAAAAAGATCAGTTACGAATCACAGAAGAGCTCAGACAAAAAGCTCTTGTTAAAGCTTCTTAACACGAAAATCCCTGAGTTTCAGAGACGACAGCTCATTACCACACGATTTAAGAGTGCAATAGACCGGATTCTCCCCTTACAGAGTGAAAGGATGGGAGACACTGCCGTCATTGCGATAGAATTGAGAGAGGCAATCCCCTACAGAATCTATCAGAAAGAAAATGCCTGCATCGTCGACTTTGAAGCAAGTGCCGTACCTCCGAGGCCGATGCCTGAAGCAGAAAAACCACGCTGGATTCAGGCGATGAAGGAAGCAGAAACTGTAGTCGCAAGCAAAGAAGAAAAAGAACTCGAAAAACAAGTTCTGACAAAATCGGGCAAGAAATATACCGGGGAAAGGATATCTCTTGATTTCCAAGACGCCGACATCCATAACATCTTTCGGATACTCCATGAGGTCAGCGGAAAAAACTTTGTCATAGGTGAAGATGTAAAGGGAAATGTTACCTTAAAGCTTGTAAATGTGCCCTGGGACCAGGTCCTGGCGCTTATCTTAAAGATGAACAAACTGGGCACTGTCGAAGAAGGAAACATCGTTCGTATTGCAACGCTTTCAGCCTTGGGAACAGAACAAGAGGCTCTTGCGAAAAAGGCCAAGGCAGACCAGCAGGCGAAAATACTTGAACCTTTAATTACAAAATATATCAAGCTCGATTATGCAGATGCCTCATCTGTAATAACACATCTAAATGAGATCAAAAGCGACCGCGGCAAGATATCCATTGATAAACCAACCAACATGATCATTATCAAGGACGATAAAGAGACTTTGGCCAATGCCGAAGAACTGATTGGCAAACTTGATGATGCCAACAAGGAAATTGCCACCAGACAGGTCATGATAGAGGCACGCATAGTTGAGGCAGACACTAATTTTACCCGGGATATCGGGGTTCAGTGGGGTGGTGACTATAGTGGCAGTGGTCATGATGGCAGTGCAACCGTAACAACAGATCTCTTCGGCGCCGGCGGCAGCACTTCCAATGTTAGTCCCAATTTTGCCGTGGATCTTCCACCTGCAAGCGCCACAAGTGGCCTGGGCTTCACCTTTGGCCGTATAGGCGGTACCATGTTAAGCCTCGACATCAGACTCCTGGCCATGGAAGAAAACGGCAAAGGACGGACCATATCCTCTCCCAAGATCATGACGCTGGACAACAAAAAGGCAACTATAAAGCAAGTAACCAAGATTCCTTTCCAGGTAACGGCAGACAACACAACAAGCATTGAAACAGAAGAAGCAGGAATAGAGTTGAGTGTCACACCTCAGATCACGCGGGATAACCGGATACGTATGACAATCTTCGCTGAAAAGGGCGCGCCTGACTGGTCCCACACGGTCCAAGGCAACCCTGCCATTGATACGAATACCGCAGAAACTGAGCTTTTTGTGAATGACGGTCAAACAATTGTCATAGGTGGGATCTTAACCACTACCGACACTTTATCTCAAGCAGGCGTCCCCTGGCTCTCTAAGATCCCTATCCTCGGATGGCTTTTTAAACAGAAGAAAACGGTCAAGAATAAAAATGAACTGCTTATTTTCATCACGCCCAAGATCATAAAGCTTGAAGAAGCGGCAAGGATAGATTCTTAAATGATGGTGGCCAAATCTTTCCAAAAACCGATCTTTTCCGTTTGCGCTTTCATCGTGTGGACCTTGCTCACGCCAATTGGTTCATATTGCCAAGAATCTGAGAAAAAAGTCGAAAATCTCGAAACCGGCTTCTATTACACAATCCAAAAGGGAGACACACTGTGGGATCTTTCTGAACATTTTTTTGACTCCCCATGGATCTGGCCCGACCTTTGGCAAAAGAACCAAGCAATACTCAATCCGCACTGGATCTATCCCGGAGACCGGATCCGTGTCTATAGACGCGAGGGACTTGGGAAAATTATCGAAGATGTCTCCCCTACCCCGGAATCCATGCCGGCGACTAAAGAAGAGGGGAAACCGTCCTACTTTTTCTATCCCGCCATTGACAGCATTGGTTTCATCAAACAAGATCCCATTGATCCCAGTGGTGCCATATTCAGTGTCAAAGAAGACAAATTTATGATCAGCAGAGGGGATCTGGTATACGTCCGACCTTCAGGAAAGAGTCAATTTAAATCTGGAGATCAATATACTATTTTTCGTAAACTAAAGACCATCGAGATCATACGAGACGAAGAAACCGGGGTTATCTTTGGAGTACAGCATTATATGCTCGGAATACTGGAAATAACAGATGTAAGACCAAGATTCTCTGAGGGAAAGATCATTGAGTCCTTTCGAGAGATTGCCCTTGATGACCTTGTAATGCCTTACAAAAAACGCTCCCCTAATATTGAGCTGATCGAAAGTCTAAACGGATTTGAGGGCAAGATCATAGTCTCTGAAGAAGACCGAAAGATTTTTGGCGACCAAACAGTTGTCTTCATCAATAAGGGGCGCAAAGATGGTATCAGAAAGGGCCAAAGCTACAGCGTCTACTATCAAGAGAGCAAGAAACTGGATCCTGAACAGAAAGAAGAGGTTTTACTCTCACCTGTCGATTTTGGAAAGATCTTGATTTTACATATCGAACAAACAACTGCTACAGCTTTGGTAACTGCGGCTGAAAAGGCGATAGAACCCAGAACAAAGATTCATTGATTGATAACAACTCTAGGCACTCTAGCTCACCCTAGGCACTTTCCTCTTCTAGCCTTAACTCGCTTCTTTATCCTCCTGATGCTCTTTGTACCATTCAAACCATCTTTTAAAACGCCTTGCAAGTTGTCCTCTATACTCATCCAGGGCCGTATCAGACATCCCGGCATGTCGACGCAGGTACTCCTCGGAATATTTGATACCAGGCCATAGCTTGCCATCGAATACCTTTACAAAATAATCATCATAGCTAAAGCCAAACTCAGTTATTGCCGGAAGCAGGATTTTCGTCTTATCTTTCAAGCCAAAACGCTGGAAGGGAAACCCTTGCGCAAGATCGAGATGATAACCAATCAGCATGGTCTTCGGATTAATTGATACAAGGCCATGTGTAACACAGTTGTGCTGAGAGATATGGTATTTCGCCCTAAGTAAATCCGTAAGCTTTTTCCCGGAAATAAGTTGGGCCTCATTAATGGTAGAGCCTTGCATGGCTCTCATATGAGACTGACTGTCTCCCGTCTTGGGTTGCTTGAAATCTCTCCCTTCAAAGCATATCCCGATAAAGGCGTGATTAAGGTTAAGATAGACTAGCTCATTGTCAGCCCATACAGACCATCCCGCGTGGAAGGCGGCATGGTCTTCCTTCACAACTCTGTAAACTCGACCAAACCGATCGATAAAGTAATTATAGAACTTGTTCCGGCAAATGTACCTGACAAGCGCTTTGCTATATCGATTGATGGAGTCATTTTTTTCCGGCTTAAAATCGATAATATCGCTTTCAGCGGCATGGTACAAGATCCCTGCGATCTCATTTGAACGGTCTTTTTCGCCGGGAAGTTTATCTGAGTCCCGGAAAAATCGGTAGTAATTTCTAGGCTTATTTTCTACAGTATAGTCGGTAATAATTCGCAACCCGTTACTGTATACCTCGCTGCTTAGCCCTGCTTCAACTAACCAGATTGACTTTTCTATATATTCACTCGAGTCAATCGCATTGTTAATAAGATCGTACTCAATATATCCTTCTCTGACCTCAGGCAGCGCCATGGCAAGCTGTGGTTGAACCGCCTGGACACCTCCCTCCCCGTGCTTATCAACAGGAACTTCGGAAACATTCTTCGTACTTACTTCACGGCTAAGTTCATGAGATAATACCTGCTCGGTTGAAATCTCCGGCCGCACGATCCTCTTAAGAGACGCCACCGCACTTCCCAGTCCCAAAACCAAGGCAACCGCAACAACAGCCAATAAAGCATATCTGAATTTGTATATATGCCACCGTATTCCGTCAGGAGGAGGAACCCTTCCGCTCCGAATGAGCCCCTTTATCTTCTTTCTGACCTCTGGACACAGATCTTCCAGCTCGTCTATTGCAAGTTTTGTAACTACTGTTTGTTGGAAAGAAGCGGAAAGCTTGTAGACGGAAGATGTTTTTTGGTATTTTTTAAGGACTCTGTTTAGAAACTTCAGTTTTCGCGCTGGATCATGAATCAACCCAGCAAACTCTTCAATGACTTGACCGCAATTTGCCGGTGGTAAACGTTCTGGAAAAGGCGTGTGCATGGTAGACTGCCTTGTTCGCTTTTTGCTCAGGACACACCATCAAATTCGTAACTCTTATTCTTGATACGATGCCGCAATAAGCGCTCCTTTGGCTGTTGCGTACAAGGGATCCTTGGCCATACGGACCTCACTGATATCAACAGGCAAGTCCTCTCTATCAAGTAACATTTCAAAACGTTCTGCAAAACCATCCGGCTTTGCAGTTCCACCACTTAGGACAACAGGAATAGGCCTGCTAAGTTCAGGCACCTTTGCTGTCTGTATGATAGACTCCCTGAGCTTTCTAACTAATGTAAGTATCAGATCATCATAGTATATGTGTAATGCATCCTCGATGTCATCGCTTGGCTTGATAGTAAGGTCCAACTCTTTTTCTTTGATCATCCTTATCCTGGTATTTACCTCACCCGTTACTGAGGCTACTGCATCATCGATATAGTCTCCTCCCTTGCGGATACTGAATGATATGACCGGCACAGACAGAAACGCAAGGCAAACATTACACATACCTCCGCCTGCGCTTATCCCGATACCTGTAAAGTTTTCATCCTCTAATTCTGAAAATATTACCGAAAGGCCCTCATTAATACTCTTAACATTGTACCCTTTGTCGCTCAAATAACGCCCAAGAATAGCCTCATGATAGATCACATCGCTACCTGCCTCCTCGGGGACTCCAGGAACAGAAAAGCAAAGTTGACTACCCTTTTTCGCAGGGGGGCCGACTATATCGTCCAATATCCCCTTAATAATCTCAATAGCGTTCGATTCCTTGGGATTGACTAAACCTTGACGCATGGGGCGTCTCATTTCTTTGTTGAGTATGCTCGCAAAAACCTCAGCTCCATCACCATAGACAATGATGGAGTCTTCTGATTCATAGTGGCTTATTTGATTTTGCTTTAAGATATTCTCCGTAAACTTGGAATATTCAACCGTGATAAAGCCGTTGAGTTGAGAGGTGAACTCAAGTTTACTATCCTTTCTTTTCGCAAATGCAATCTTGGACGTGCCAATATCGACACCAACTGAAGATGGGTCTAGGCCTGAAATCTTCCTTGAAGAACCCTTGTCGGATGCCTTCTGAGAAAGCACTTTATGGGCAGCCTCGGCTATTTCCTTTTCTCGCTTTTTGTCTTTCTTTTGTCGTTTGCGTACCATACGAAGGACCTCCTTATTAGAATAGGTCTGTTCAAAACCAACCTCAGGTTAACAGCAAAAACCCTTACTTACTGTATTTGTAACAATTTTTGCAGCAAGGGTCAACCAAAAACTGCAACAACCCTTTCAGGGATGGGATTACTGCTCCATTTGTCTTATCTCCTCCTGTGCCCTATCCGCCAGTTCCGAGCCAGGAATAAGCGCCACAACCTTCTTGAAGGCATCAATAGCCTCCTTTCGCTTGTACTGCCCAGCATAGGCCGTGCCCAGATCATAGTGAACAGTAGCGGTCCTCGGAGCATAATGGGCAGCCTTTTTTAGAGAAGAAACTGCGGCATCATAGTCGCCCAAGGCCAGATAGGTGACCCCCAGGTTCTGATGCGCCCTTGCAAAGCGAGGATTGTCATCTATGGCCTTTTTGTAGAATTCTATGGCACGGCGATATTCCTTTTTTCCGCGGTATGCCTCACCAAGATTGTTCAGGGCAACGTGTGGAGTAGCATAGAGCAGATTCTCGCGTGACTTATTAAAATGCGGTATGGCCTTGTCCCACTTTCTTAATCTCAAATAGACAGCGCCCATCGCATTGAAGGCCTCAGAATAATCAGATTTGAGTTCTATCGCCCTTTCAAAGCTGGAAATCGCCAGCGCAAACTCTTTTTTTGCAAAATAGGCCAGGCCAAGGGCATAAGAAACATATGGATCTTTGTCGTATAACTCTTCTGCCCTCAGAAGTTCTCGAAGGGCGGCACTAAGATTTCCCGTGGCAAGATATCCTTCACCAAGCCTTCTGGCAGTCTCGGCTTTGTCCTTGCGCACAGCCTTGTTGGCTGCACAGGAGACTGAAAACAAAAAACAACAACAGGTCAGCAAGACTACACATCGTTTCATTTTGTTTTTCTCCATGGATGTCATTAGTTATTTGTTATTCGTCATTGGTTTTTCCGCCTCAGATCACTCATTACCGACAACTGTCCCCTGGCAACTGACTACTGGCCCCTGGCAACCGGCAACCGACTCCTGATTTCCCACACGCCTATTTCTTTTTCCCTTAAAAAAGCCACAATCTTCGGATCAAGTGAGGTCTCTATCAATAGTCCCCTCTTCCCGCCAGCAGGTGAAATCAGGACCCCGGGTAGTGTCAAAGAGGTCGTTTTTGAAAGCTCTCGGTTTGCGGCAAACAATGCGGGAGATTCATCGTAGGAACACTCTAATGCCTTCAGGAGATTCTTTGCAACGGCAAACAATTCGTCATCAGATTTTATCGAAAAGACCTTCAAACCTCCCTTTTCGATGGCAGACCTTGCATCGCCATAAAATGTTCCAAAGTCAACAACGACATCCGTGCCACCCCTTCCGTAAACAATATTGGCGGTTGTTTCAACCTGAAAGCTCGCATAATCAAAGAATATGGGCACTTGTGGCTCATAGTAATAGCCCATAGCGCTTACTAGTCCAGATATAAAGGCCTTCTGGCCTGAACCATCTACAAACGTAACTGCCGCATTTGAGTCCTCATCTTTAACAGGCCTCCCTCTATCCTTACCATCTTTCTTTATCAATATGTCAATAATCCGGATACCTTTCTTCGTCAAATATTTGACAGCAGAAACCGGGGTATATTCTTCGGGGGTTTCTATAACGGTCACAGAATAATATGTTGGCCTGTCATCCTTGTTGTCCTGTTGTGAAAAGACCCAATCCCCCCGTAAGGCCACCTGAACACCATCGTCTAGTGGGAGAATGACAATATCCTTTTTGACATCACTGCCAAACAGACCACGGAAGACCTTGTCCAGCACCACGAGCTTTTCAGCATCTCTATCTGCCCGAATGACCGCCATATCTTTCCAGGAGCTGCGTACCGCCTCTTCCAGGCCTCGCGGAAGGGCTATCTCTGTCTCAAACAGGACATGCCTCCCATCTTTAAGCTCCACGACTGGAAAGGCCGCGAGATCCAATGGGACATCCTCGTTGTCCTTTCCAGGAAAATAGCAATAACCGGATGACAGCAATCTGCCGCCTAGCTCCGCAGTAACCTTTGAAACAAAACCCTGCCACCTTGGTCTGTGTGGTGAACGTAATTGCTTGCTGCCCAATTTTGCAATCTTCTCTCTGGTCGTGCGCCCTTTAACAGATAACTGAACAGGCAGCCTGGGACGTGCAATCTTGGTAAAAATTTCTTCTTCAGTCTCTGATTGAACAGGTAAACGTTCCTCTTTGGCAATAATAGGGGGGGGTGCGGTAGCTGAAAGTCCTTCAGGCTTCGGCAGCGTCACCTCCTCCACTGCTGGAACTGCCTCAACTGGCAATGGAGGTGATGCCCCCGGCCGTGCTCTGCCATCAATCTCACCAGCAGGTGTAGGTATTGCCAGCGCAAGCAGTTCTTTCTCAGGAGGCGTAGAACGCGGTCTGGTCGTAGATTGCTTGTAAGTATTCAACTCAGGAATGCGAACCGTTTGGCCAGGATATATAAGGTCCATATTTCCCATATCCGGGTTGAGCCGTCCTAAAGTCTCAAAATATTCTGCCGGGATTTCACCCCATGCCATGCCGATTTTGGCCGTTACAATCCGGGAAAGGCACTCACCTGAGGCCACTTTATGTGTGTTGTAGAGCACATCGGGAATCATTGGAATGGTTACATAGCGCGGCCCTTCCTTTACGCCAGTCCCCCTCGCCGGCATCTCCTTTAATGGAATCACGATATTCTGGCCCGGATAGATCATATCCACATCTTTTATGTGTGGATTCATGTCCTTTAGGATCTTAACAAACTTAGGGAAGTCTTCTTCCGAAAGACGTCCCTTCCGCCGGAGAATCTCCCAGATGTGATCATCCTTTTTGACCGTATAACGGTCACAGACAATGTCCCAAGCGCCATATTTATTGACAACATAGATTTTGTAAGGCTTTGCCGCTCGGGCAGAAACAGCAAGCAGGAGTGACACAATAATAATGAGAAGCCCACAAAGTGACAATCGCGCCATCTTTCCGGCACACAAAATATTGATCAACAAGCAGGCATGATTCGAGGACCTGTCCATAGGGTGCTTCTAACACAAGGTCCCCATTTAGGAAAGGAAAAAAGGACTGAATTTACGGCAAGAAAATGCCTCTGCGCCCGGAAATCACTCCGGTTGAATCCAATGAAGAGGCCTGCTCTTGTATGGCGCAGGGAGGTTTTCCTGCTTTATCTCAACGATCTCGCCGGTACTGGTTTGAATGATGACCTTGGCCCCCTTTGTCTTGCCAAGATGAAGACTCGGAGAAGATGCCACACCATAGCCCAGGGATGTCCGCCTTTTGACCTTTTCTTTAGTTTCTCCGCCTTCAGTTATGGTCGTGCTATCATCCGTGCCGATAACACTTTCCCAACTGGCAGTTCCTGTCTTATAATATATGGCATTTAAGTAGCTCTCACCTTCATGCTTGCAAATATCAGCAACATTGGGAAGGTACGTGGAAAAGGTTACAAGGCCACCAAGGACAGTAGATTTTGTGACACATCGCTCTCCACCTGTCATCTCAATAATCCATCCGTCATAATCCGAATCGCCGGCGCTTTGTTCTATGTCATTTTCGACGCCAACAAATGTAGTCTCCGTTCCGTTCGACAGATCGTCGTCCGTATCCACAGAACCCCCTTCAAATACCGTATAGTCGGTTGTATCCAGAAGATTTGCAGATGACACCGCTACCGCCGAGAGGCAATCGCCGACACAATAGATAGTCGTTTCCGATTCGTCCGAATCGGAATCACAGTCACTCCAATCAAGGGGTTCTTTTACACCTACAAGGCTCTGTGTATCCGTATTCAGTTGATCACTATCAACGAACAACTTGCCTGTACCAAAATAGACCCACAAACGGCCATTATCATCTTCGGCAATCGAAGGCCCGGCAGTAATCGGCTTTGTTGCACCTAAAGACACAAAGTCGGACTGATTCCCCGCCCATGTACCCCCTATGCAGCCTATCCTCCATAGTGTTCCTAGAGAACTTCCTATATAGAAGACATCAGGCGTATAGCTACAGCTCCCGCCACTGCACTGTGAAGCAGATATATCAATATCGACTGAAGTGGGATTTCCCATGAACGAAACGTTTCCCCCCCCCCAATTCGTTGCAATGGGCGATCCACCCGTTGGCCCTATGCCACTGGCCAGCTTAACTACGTACGTTCTGCCCAGTTGGCTGCTGGTACCATTGGTATCCGTAGGGCCGGAGCCAAAGGCAATCCACCAGTCTTTGTTTGTATTATCTGTGTAAACAACAGTCGGATAAGACGTGGTAAAGCCAAGATTGGCATCAGTAAACTCCCACATCAACTCAGGATTCAAGGGATCGGTGATATCAAAGGCAAAATAGGCAGACCGGAAGGTCTTATTCACACCCGCCTCTATCGTTGAGTCGCCATCCCAGTCGTAGTTTACGTCCGATTCGCTCAATTCCAAGGTCCCACCCCCAAAACGCATGCCACACACAAGCACCGTTCCCCAGCCGTCAGTATGCGTGGCATCTGCGGAAAAGATCTTCGCGTCAACTACCTTTGGCTTGAGATCTACATAAGAGACATGTATGTAATCTTCCAAGGCCAGCCCTTGAAGGTGAGGTAAAAGATTGTACGGAATGTAGGCCCACAGCTCCTGCCCGAGGGTATAACCCGTCCCATCTGAGAATATGTCTGTCGATTCATTGTAAAATCCGCCGTTAAAAGCGTGGAGCATTCCGTCATTGGCTCCTATATAAATAACGTTACGCCTGTCAATGTTTGCATTCTTAAAATTTGCATAGCTCGTGTCACCGTAAATTACGTCATAACGCTCCTTGGGCTTACCTACCACTGTGGGTGTGGAATAGACAATATCTCCAAGCCTCCAAACCCTGTCCGTACCATCCACAGCAATGGTGCGGCTACGATATCCTGTCTGCTCTTCGCCACGGATGTAGTTGATCAGCTTCTGGGCGCCAGCCAATGCGCTCTGGCCAAGATAAGGCCGCAGCGTGCTATCATTGTCAACATGAAAGGACATTTCCTCACCGGCATCATAATAATTATTGCTGTTACTATCCACCCATGTCGTAATATCTCGGGGACTGGAGCTCAAATCTCTTTGGGCCAATAATTTTCCGGCCGACCAAATAGGGGCAAAGTCATCCATCTCCACAATCACTTCTGATCCTGAATCAGCTTCACCATTGCCATCTGTATCGGTATATCTCTTAATACGGGTCCGGGAATTGTTTTCGTCAAAATAGAAAGTAATGATCCTGTCGGAAGTCAGGCTCATTCCACTATTGCTGTCCGTGTCTTCACGGATGTTTCCGTATTCATCAAGCCACAAGGCTTTCAGATCACCAATCCAGGAGACCTCCTTGCCGTTGGCATCGGTAAGTTGAGGAAAGAATATGGCCTGATACAAGGCCCCGACGCCGGACTGTGAGTCGGCCACCACTGCTGCAGCCGTACCAGCAGCTGCCCGTTCCAAGAGGTCTCGGAGTGCGGAAACAAGGCTTGTATAGATGGCATCTCCCGTGCTGGCCTCAAAATAGTTGTCCGGCAGTCCATCACCGTCAAAATCCCATTCCTTCATTTGAGTCGATGCGGCCGCCTCTTCTGCTGTCGTATTGGGTCTGTTGTCGTTATTCTTATCGATGAATCCGCCGTTTCTGGCTGTACTCTGTAGCAAAGCGCCACCTGCCCCGTATGTGAAGATCGGGTAAATGTCCAAGGTGTTGTCCACAGTGCTGAACTCATATGTCGTGCCATCGTGGCTCGCATCGTTCGGCCTCAAGTCCGTAATATGGGCATACCGGGCCACATCGTCCAACTCACTAGCAGCGCCATTTCCACCGTTTGTGTAGTTCGTGACCCAATTCGGTATACTGGTGTCATTTTGGGGCAGCCCGTCTGTTACCACAATCACAGCCGCCTTGGCGCACACCACATATTGCCCCTCAGTAGCACCGGTGGCGCAGGAATTGTCCAGATCCATATTATAGAAATACGGATCTGCAAGTTGGCTGACCGTGTAGTCGCCACCGTGATAAGGGCGGGTACTATTCTGCTGGAAATAGGCCACCGCAGTCGCCAGGCTCTCCCCCAGGGGGGTGCTACCATCAGACGTCAGATTGTTAGTGGACTGGATGATGCCGGCCATTCTAAAGCCATCACCCAGATCGTCGCTTCCAAGACCATAGCCAGTGCAAACGGATCCACAACCGGTTGAAACCGGCGAACAGAAATGGTCGGTATCCCCAACAGAGACCAACACGATCCCGCCCTCGCTGTCCGTATTGAACTGCATGAGGCCAAATTGTACCTTCCAGCCAAACTGCTGGACAATTCCCTGGGGTTGGTCTTCGCCCGCTGGAAGCTTAAGGGTCATCATTTTGTGACGATTGCTTGCGTCACCGTAGTTCAGAAATTCCAAAACCATTGGGCGGTATGTATCAGGAAAATAGGTGTTCTCTTGCGTATCGACGGTCAATGCTAAGCCTCCACCAACACCAGTATCTCCGTAAGGCGTGTGGTAGCGCGCCTGTGTGGGTTTGTTGGGCTCACTAGCACCAGGTCCCGATGGAAGGGTGGCTTGCGTGTCTGTGCATTGAACTGTCCCCTGGGCATTCCAATACTCATGATCCCCTGCCACCAAGTAGTCCATGGGGTGCATGTTTGCGCCTGAATCGTAACCGGTTGGAACTGAATCGAACACATCCCCGAAATTACTCGGAGCTCGGCGACCGCCTATGAGAACGCGCTTCAAAATATCCATTCGCCTCATGGAAACGTAGTTCAGAAAATTACCGCACCACTCATAGTTGCTTACACCTGTGTTCGCAACCGTGACAGTCAACTCATCCTGGCCGTCCTGATCACCATCGAAATAACCATGGGTTTCGCCTGTGCTGTCGGTCCAAACGTTGGAATTTTCCTCGAAAAAACCGGCAACTGTACCGCCAGTGTCATAGCATTTGACATATCGGTAATAAGCATATGGGTCGAAGTATCCGTAATAGGCCGTACTGGGATCGTATTCGGCACCTGCGGGATACCCGCCGTAACTGCCAACCATGTTCGCATAGGCATACTGGTCCATAGATCCAGATGTATCACACAGCAAAACGACTGTAGGTTCTCGAACGCCTTCAATGAACGGGGGTACGTAGGTATAGTTGTTAAGATTATAGGCCCCATGCGATTGGGAAACCGGTACTGCAAGGATCACCAGAAACAAAAACAGAATAAAGGCATTGGCTTTTTTCGATAGCGTTTTCATGAAGGAGTCCTCCTAGCTGGATGTACTGAAAAGAAAGACCGTGCGGTTTCTAATGATACCGTGGCTGAATATCAACAACGTAGGTCTTCCCTCCTCCACCCGTTTTTAAGACGATCTGTGCCTCAAAAGGGAGGGGAAGTTTTAGAATACCATTAAATGCGCTCGAATCGGGCAGAACCGGAAATGTTTGTTCTTCAAAATGAACATAGATAAGTCCTGACAGGTTGTCTTCGGAAACAGAATCAATCGTGCCGAAAACGATCCTCCCGCTTCTTGCCCTCTCTTCCAACGCTAGACTGTCATTGATAAGAGCGGAAGCCATCAACAGACAGCCTCCCATAAAAAGTGTGAGGAATTTTTTCATAGCGCCCTCTCCTACTCATCATATTTCTGTTTATTGTGTGATTGCCTTATCTCTTGAATTTGCTTCATTTCAACAAAAAGCACAATTTACAAAGATCTTTGTCCTCGGGCTTGCACTGCAGTTCACCCCAGTTCAATACGGCAGCAATCTGTATTCAAGTTGTACTTGAGCCGCAGAACCACTAGGCCCATGCCCAATACTGTCTATACGATAAATTGCTTGTACCATGCCCTCGTGACCCGCACCTTCATAACCTGCCCCAAATTCTGCCGAGGCGCCCGGCATTGGTCCGACTTCTATCTTATCAATGTCTACATCTGCCCACAACGTACCTGTCATTTGAATATCCGGACTTGAAGAAACGCTATCTACCGTATTGCCCGTATCAAAGCCTTCTTCGAAAAAGTCGCCATCGGCAACTGAAATATTTGTATTACTGTCTAAACTATCGCCGTCAGTCCAAGTCGTCCCATCGGCAGCAGACCGGATTGCCTTGAAAGCTATAACCCGAGCATTTTCCGCCCGGTAAAATGCAGTTTGGCCCACCCTTTCATTGCGTGCAATATTAAGTTCAATGGACGAAGTCATGGTAATGGACGTACCAATTACGACTAACAGGCCCATAATAATAAGGGCTACAACCAGTACTGCACCTTTTTCATTATCAATGGTCTTCAAATCATCCCTCCTACTCCAGGTCCTGAAAACCTAGATTGCGGATGCGGACTGTAGTGGCAAGCGCCCTTAGCCTACAGGTCCCTGAACCTGAGGCATTTACGTCATAACCACCTGTATAGTTGGTATCTTCGTTTTCAGTATGGACATTAAGCTGAATACTAACAGCACGGATATCATCTCGGTCTGCCTGACTCGCCGGAACGAAAGTACTAGCGTCAGCCTTGTAATAGGTAAACCCAAGGCTGTTGGGTACAACATCATATACTATCCTGGTTCCGCCCCGAGCCAGACAGCGTCTGCTGGCATCTGTGTCATCTACAAGCAGAGCATATGTCACATCTTCACTTGTATCTGAAGTATCTCCATCGCCACTCAAGTCTGCCCTAATTTGAATACTTGTGCTGGTTGCAGCTGGAACAGCAACAAGTCCACTATCTGCCGGATCATACCCGGCCGACCTAATGTCACGCGCCATTAGGTCCATAGCACCCCTAACATTTTGCTGTGCATAGGCTACTTGCTGCTGAACGGCATTGGTTTGGTTCTGGTGTATAAATATATTAAGGACGGCTCCAAGGACTACAAGCCCCATGACCATAGCTACCAGGAGTTCTACCAACGTGAATCCTTGATCGACTTTATTCACATTTATCATTCTAACACTCATACTAGTAACCATCACTCGATATCACACCATTAGCACTCACCGTGTGTTGACCAGCAATGTCAACCCAATCTACTGTCACTGTAACAGTTTGAAAACCGTTGATTGGTATATCGTTTTGAAGCTGCCAGGTTCTTGTAAAAATGCCGCCGCCGGCACTAGTTTCGTCAATGGGATTGTTCGCGTCCGGAAAAGGATTTGGACTTGGTACCGATAGCGGATAATTCGTTCCACTACCGGAATTAATCAACTGCTCAAGCCGATCCTGGACGAGCGCTACAGCCTGGCTTGTCCGGTTTCCCAGATCATTTCCTCGTATACCTCGGGACTGCAACGTGGCAAGTCCCATAATAGCTATAGAAAGGATCACAATGGCAATTAGCACTTCAAGCATGCTAAAACCTTTTTTGTTTGTAAGTAGATTCATAAGTACGAAAACCCATTCAACAAATCACGATTTCGTTATCCCTGCACCACCCATGATATTGACGGAAATCTCCCTTGCTTCTCCTTTGGAATTAGTCAGAAAAACACTCCCAGCGCCGGTCGGCAATCCCCGTGAAGTCATTGCAAAGGCATTATTGGTAAAACTGATCCCGTCTCCACCGCCTTTTGCTGTATCATATTCAACCGTTGTATAATCAGCTTTAAGATTGACGGTTTTTATGTCCTGATCCCCTCCATTGCGTTGGGAGTCGCCATTATTATCTATGAAGACGATGTAACTCGGTCCCGCAGCGAAATCCAAGCCATAATTGACGTTTTCACTCACCGACCTGAGTTTTGTCAATTGAATATCAGAAAACAGCTGCCGCGCCGCTCCGTTCAAATCGGCTGTCGGCTTAATTGTTACATTATAGGCAGGAATAGCGATAACCAATCCAATACCAATGATGCCGAGGACTAACATCAGCTCTATAAGGGTGAAACCGCCTTCAGGTTTTGTAACGTGTGATTTAAAAGCAGAAAGCATGACAAGGTATGCAGCAATCTTCGTGCCACAAGTCTACCATCGGCACACGTCTAGGGAAATTGAACGAAAAAATGTCAATAAGTCTGTAACAAGCTGACTTTACTGAGACTAAAGCAACCGATTCGTTCCATCTGGTGGGAGTGAAATTTGAGATTCATCATCACAAAAGCCTGCAAGCGGATCCTGTCTGTAATTGAAGATACCGTATTGACATTCGCCTTGCAAAGCGTTACAGGGAGGTATGTCCCATTTCTTAGCAGGCAAACTGCAACCTACAAACCAGGGGGATGTCTTGCCATGAAAAGAGCTATCCTGTTTTTGACAACAATCTGCATCTTTATCTGGCCGGCCACCTGCCAATCCTCTTTTCTAGTACAGCTTACAAATGGAAACCGTTTTATCGTTTCTGAACATTGGGAAAGGGGAAATCTGGTAGGGTTTTATTCCCACGGTGGGAAAATAGAAATCCCCAAAGAAAGGATAAGAAAAATAATACGCTATGAGGCGAACACGGGAACAGACTCAGACGGTCTGCTACGGATTCTGTTACCTAAGCCCGTAGAGATATTACCTGCAAGAAGTGCAGAAACTGAACATAGGATCAAAAAGGCAGCTCGAATTAAACCAATAAGCCTTGAATCTTACAAGAACAAGCAGAACTTAAAGGCTAAACTACAACAAGCGTTGGAGACATTTAGGCAAGCCTCGGGAAATAGAGATATCGAGGCAAAAAGAAGGGCAATCGAGGATATGACCAGGACTTCTGCCCAATTATCTCGCCTTGAATGAACAGGCTATTTTTCCATTCCTAAATCCAATTTCACACATCCTCCCTCCAACTGAGAAGCTGCAATGG